>Ga0209463_1001714_pt1 | contig 12939 bp, 13 predicted proteins | sample AgamicMgSfrz_FD_187169 | JGI IMG/M metagenome (GOLD analysis project Ga0209463, IMG submission 187169) | Agave microbial communities from Guanajuato, Mexico - Mg.Sf.rz (SPAdes) (version 2) | ecosystem: Host-associated > Plants > Phyllosphere > Phylloplane/Leaf | place: Guanajuato, Mexico... | reverse complement strand
AAAACCAATTGGAGCTAGCGTTTCATCCATTGCTTTGTACAGGCTTTTTTATCATCTCGATTTAGCAGGTGATGGAGTTTTTATGCTTATGAATATTGATTTAGAAGGGGTACAAATTGCGACTTTCGAAAAACATCAACCTGTATTTTTGAAGTTTTTATCTTTTTATGAATGGATGGAGTATTGGAAGAATGAAGAGAACGGCTTTATTTGGAAAGGCACTGATAGTGAGTTTAACGACTATATGAATCGGTTAATAGAAGGATTGATTAGTGTGTATACATCAAGTGAAACAACGCTTCAGAAGAAAATAAATGGTGTACTGATTAGTGGGCATCACCCAGCTTTTAGTTCCCTTCAAAAAAAGATTCAGCAAGCATTACATGTGAAGGTATCTCATATTCAAAAAGACGCTTTATTTCTTCATGACCGAGTTGGTGTGCCTGAGAGTGGCTATGTTCCATTTGGTCTTGCACTTAGAGAGGTGCACTTATGATAGGAGATGTGAATTTCTTACCTGAGAAAGAACCGCGTAACATAGCTCCATGGCTTCTTTTTATAATACTCATTGTTCTTGCTATTGGAGTTCTTCTTTATGGATATATTCAATATCAAGATAAGAAAGAAAATATGAGCCGTACAGAAGCGAAAATCACAAAAGTAAAAGAAACGAGAGAATCTTTAAATGTGCCAAGCTGGATTGGAGAGTATCATGATTTGAAAAACGCAGTCAATTGGAGTGAAAGTAGAAAAGGAGACCTTAACCTTCTATTAACAAGTTTAGTTGAAGAGCTTCCTCAAAATGGTTATATCGAGCAATTTTATCTAGACGACTACAACGTGCTTTCATTAGAAATACAGCTTGAGAATCATCGTGATGCAGCTTTTTATTTACAAAACCTAAAAGATTCATCACTTGTTGAGAAAGCGAGCCTTTTGTCTATTAATACATCTAATGTTACAGAAGAAGTAGAAAGACAAGATGGGGAACTATCAACATATCAAGCAACATATTCTCTCATCATAGACTTAGAGAAGCTTAAAAAACAGAGTGAGAAGCAAGAGGAGACAGAATAAATGGTATGGTCTATAAAGAAAAAACACGTATTGATATTAAGTATTTGTTTTCTTGTTTTATTCTTCCTCATTTTTTGGCTTTATCATCACTACTATGCTCCTCTTGAACTTAAAGAAGAAGTAAAGGCAGAGACGTTAAAGAAAGAGCAAGCATATACTAACAAGCTGAAAATAGAAAGTGAAGGAAAAGAAGTTACCGCAAAAGATGCCTATAATTTACAAAAAACTATCCCAATTGACTTGAACTTACAAGACATTTTACTTTCGATAGAAAAAGCAGAGCTAAAAGCGAACATAACAATCGTTGATATGGCTTTTGGAAAAGATGAAATCATAAAGAAACAGCGCGAGAAAAATCAAAGCTTAGAAGACTATGAAAGATGGAATGAGCATAAGCGAGATATTGGAAATATGCCGCTTCATATGCCAGGAAATCTAAAGGGTCAAAGCATTGAAGTGACATTCGAAGCTTCAACATATGAAGAAGCGCTAAGCTTTCTAAATGAGTTTAATAAAAGTGAGCGTGGAGTTGCGGTTGAAGGGCTATCATTTCAACCTGCTAAAAGTGAGGAGAACGTCGAGCTTTCAGATGAGGAAAGTGAAAGTACAACTGAGCAGGTACCACAGTATGTGCTTAGCTTTACAGCTTTTTATTATCCGTCATTAGCTAATATGCCAACTAAACCGAGTGAATTAAGTACTCCTGATGGTGAAGGGAAAACAACGCCTTTTAAAAATGAATAATACAAAGAAGAACAACACATATTGTCGAAAGAAACTACGAGCAAGGCGACAAATGTCTTGTTCTTTTTTTATTTTAATGTGATAGGGTTGGTGTAGGTTTTAAGGAGACGATACTATTCTAACGTAAATGATGGAATAACAGGGTGGTGAAATGGTGGACAAGCAATCCTCAGATAAAATATTAGTTAAAATTAATGGAAAGAAACAAGAAGCAACGTTAAGCAAAAAACAGAACAATAAAAAGACGTTTTCATGGGTGCTTCCAGAAACAGAAAAGGAAATATCAGCATCTGCGGAGGAATCAAACATTGTTCCGCTCAAGAAGGTAGATCGCTATAAACAGGAAAGAAACAAGAAGCTTATTAAAAGGAAATCTTCTCTTCCACCAGGGAAAAAACCGTTCTGGTTTAAGATAATAGGAATTGTGGCATGTGCTTGTCTAGTAGGAATAGCTCTTGGTTTGTTTAGCGTAAATATGCTGACAGAAACGGAAGAGAAGACGCCTAAACAAGAAAAAACAGCACAAGCAAAAGAAGGAAAAGATTCTGAACCAAAAGAAGCGGTCAGTTCAAATAGTGAGAAAAAAGAGACAGAACAGAAAGAGGAAAAGAAATCTTCTTTTACAATTAAGCTTGATGCTTTTATTGTGCAAGCAGGTGTTTTCTCTACAAAAGAGGCTGCTGAAAAAGAAGGGAGAAAGCTGTCTGTACCTGTTGAAGTTATAAAACAAAATGATAAATTCACTCTTATAGCAGGAATTTCACCAACTTTGAGCGAAGCGAGAGCACTTGGTAAAAGCATAGAAGAACAGGGCGTATCTGTATATGCTAAAAAGTACGAAGGGTCTTTGCAAGCGAAAGATGTTGCTGATAAAGATGGAGAGCATCTTACAACGCTTCTGCAGACAGCCATTGTTCAATCTTCAAAAGCAGTTGAGGGAGAGAAAGTGGAACAAGAAGCTTTAAAGGAGCTCAAAACACAGCTTGGTACGCTTTCAAAGAAAGATGACTTGAAAGAATATACGACTTCTCTTAGTAGCCTTGAAAAAAGTATTGAAGTACCGTTAACAAAAGAAGGTGGAGAAAGGATGCAAAAAAACCTTTTAAAAGTGATTGCTAAACTTTCGTAAAGATCTCTTTGAATTAAAAGGGGTCTTTTTATTGGGAACAAATTGTGATTGCTCCCTCTCTTTGTTAAAATGAGAATGTATCTCTCTACTCAATCATAAACGCAAAGGAGTTTCCACAATGAAAACAGCATTGGTATTAGCTTCTAATTCTCCGCGTCGTCGTCAGCTTCTACAAGAAGCAGGACTTACATTTACTATTCGCCCAAGTACAATTGAAGAGCATATGGATCAAAAGCTTCCTCCTTCAAAGGTTGTTACAGATCTTGCCGCTCAAAAAGCTGAATCTGTTCCAAAGAATGATGAGGAAGTTGTTCTTGGCGCAGATACCATTGTAACTGTGGACGGAAAAATTCTCGGTAAGCCGTCTAATGAAGAAGAAGCTTTTAAGACACTTCGTTTTCTCTCTGGAAGAACTCACGAAGTTTTTACAGGAGTTGCGCTTGTAAAAGGAAAAGAGACATCAACTTTTTATAGTCGTACAGAGGTAACTTTTTATGAGTTAACAGATGAAGAGATAACGCGCTACATTGGGACAGGAGAACCAATGGACAAAGCAGGGTCATATGGTATTCAAGGAAAAGGAGCTTTGTTTGTTAAAGAAATTAGCGGTGATTATTATGCTGTAGTTGGTTTGCCGCTCTCAAAGACGATGCGAGAATTAAAGAAACTTGGGGTTTCCCTTCCACAATAAAAAGGAGGGAATACAAGTGAAAAAAGAATGGATTATGATTCAAGACTTTCCGGATGATGAAAGGCCTAGAGAACGCCTTTTATCGTTTGGGGCGAGTCATTTATCTAACAACGAACTTTTGGCAATCTTGCTTCGCACAGGAACAAAAGAGGAATCTGTGCTTCAACTTGCCAATCGAATTTTACACAAATATGACGGATTGCATCTTATGAATCAAGCTACTGTTGAAGAACTTACAAGTATTAAAGGTATTGGGATGGCTAAAGCAATTCAGATTATGGCAGCACTTGAAATTGGAAGAAGAGTAGCAAATCTTCATGTGACAGACCGATATGTTGTAAGAAGCCCTGAAGATGGCGCAAACTACGTTATGGAGGAAATGCGTCATTTATCACAGGAGCATTTTGTTTGCCTGTTTTTAAATACGAAAAATCAAGTTCTTCTAAAAAAGACCATCTTCATTGGTAGTTTGAACTCCTCAATTGTTCATCCACGTGACATCTTCAGAGAGGCGTTACGCCGCTCTGCAGCTTCAATTATTTGTATTCACAATCATCCATCAGGAAGTCCTGAACCAAGTAAAGAAGATATAGAAGTAACCAAAAGGCTTAAAGAATGCGGAATTTTAATGGGAATCGACATTCTTGATCATATTATTATCGGTGATCGTAAATTTGTAAGTTTAAGAGAGAAAGGTTATGTGTAACAAAATTCTGTTTCATACGTTAATAGTAAGGAAGCAGGGTTTTTTTGTTATTATTAGCAATCAAAACTAGAAAAACAGGGACAAGATTACTCTACCTTTTTTATTATGATTACGTTATAATAAAAGGCATGGATTTTTTGAGAAAGTCTTGAAAAAATACTGTTTTTGTCGAAGATTACCTTTTGATGACAGAATCCATTTTTACATTGACATATGCTCTTGGACTCGACACAATAAAGATTGTTGGTTTTTTATAACATTCTTTGTATGAGTAACAATAGAACTAGACTTTTAGTGAATAAAAACAAAAAGTCCTATATCAATTAAAAATAATAGATAAAACTTTGTGATATTTGAGAGAGAAAGGGAGATACACATTATGTTTGGAATTGGTACACGTGACCTTGGAATCGATTTAGGGACGGCTAACACATTAGTATATGTAAAAGGAAAAGGAATTGTTGTTCGTGAACCATCGGTTGTAGCGCTACAAACAGATTCAAGAGACATCGTTGCAGTTGGTAACGATGCTAAAAATATGATTGGACGTACACCTGGAAATGTCATTGCTCTTCGTCCAATGAAAGACGGCGTTATTGCTGATTATGAAACAACAGCAACAATGATGAAGTATTATATCAAACAAGCACAGAAAAATAAGAGTGTCTTTTCAGGTAAGCCATATGTCATGATTTGCGTTCCTTCTGGGATTACAGCAGTTGAAAAACGTGCTGTTATTGATGCAACTCGTCAAGCAGGTGCACGTGATGCTTACACAATTGAAGAGCCATTTGCTGCTGCAATTGGAGCTAATTTACCAGTATGGGAGCCAACAGGTAGTATGGTAGTAGATATCGGTGGAGGTACAACAGAAGTTGCTATCATTTCCCTTGGTGGGATTGTAACAAGTCAATCTATTCGCATTGCTGGTGATGAGATGGACGAAGCTATTATTCAGTATATTCGCAAAAACTACAATCTTATGATTGGGGAACGCACAGCAGAAGCAATGAAAGTAGAAATCGGCTCTGCAAGTACACCACAAGATGTAGAAAATATGGAAATTCGCGGGCGAGATCTTTTAACAGGATTACCAAAAACAATTGAGATTTCTGCAGACGAAATTGCAGATGCTCTTAAAGATACTGTGCAAGCAATTATTGATTCTGTAAAAAGTACGCTTGAGCAAACGCCTCCAGAGCTTGCAGCAGATATCATGGATCGTGGAATTGTTCTAACAGGTGGTGGAGCGCTTCTTCGTAACCTAGATAAAATGATTAGTGATGAAACAAGCATGCCTGTTGTTATTGCAGAAGATCCACTTGACTGTGTAGCTATCGGAACAGGAAAAGCTTTAGAACATATTGATCTATTTAAAAACAGAGCAGAGTCCAAGCGATAAGATTAGAGGTGTAACGTCATGCCACAATTTTTCTTCAATAAAAGATTGATTGTGTTACTAGTAAGTATCATTATTCTCGTGGCATTGATTGGTTTTTCTTTAAACGGACGTAAAACGATCACATGGCCAGAGCAATTTGTTAAGGATACAGTTGGACTGGTACAGTCAACGGCACATAAGCCGGCTCAGTATGTTGCCGATTTCTTTGGAAGCATCGAAGATCTCAAAAATACATATGAGGAAAACAAAGTACTAAAAAAGAATCTTGATAAATATATGCAGCTCGAAGCAGATGTGAAAGATTTAGAGCGGAAGAACAAAGAGCTTAATGAGCGACTTGATAAAGATTCGACACTACGTGATTACGATCCAATTAATGCTACGGTCATTGCAAGAAGTCCTGATCGATGGAATGAAGCGATTTCAATTGATCGCGGAAAAGTTCATGGAGTCGAAAATGATATGGCTGTTATGACATCAAGCGGTTTAATTGGACGAGTTGTAGATGCCTCACAGTTTACATCAACAGTACAACTACTAAGTTCTCAAGATCGAACAAACCGTGCTTCTGTTACAATCCAAGGATCTAAAAATGTAAATGGTCTTATTTCAGGATACGATCAAAAACGTGAAGCATTGATTCTAACAGGTATTCCTCATAGCGCGAAGATAAAAGAAAAGCAAAAAGTCATTACGTCTGGGTATTCAGGTGTTTTCCCTCAAGGACGTATTGTTGGAGAAATTAGCGATATTGAATCAGATAATTATGGGCTAACAAAAACAGCATATGTAAAACCTGCAGCTGATTTTAAAGATATCCAAGATGTGACCGTATTAAAACGAGTAGAACCTTCTCCACAGAAATCACTTGATGAGGAGGAAGAAAAGTGATTCGTTACTTCCTTCCCATCATTGTTTCTGTAGTGTTTATTGCTGATAGTTTATTCGTGAACTTTTTTGCTAATCAATCTTGGTTTCATCAGTGGATTTTATCACCGAAACTGACGCTTATTGTGTTGCTTTTAGCGACGATTTACATAAATCCGAAAAAAGGAATTCAGTATGCGTTCTTTTTCGGTCTTTTGTATGACATCGTGTATACAGACTTGTTAGGTGTTTATATGTTCGGGATGCCTGCAATTTGCTATATTGTATCCAAGCTGTTAAAGGTTCTTCAAACAAATGTTGTCATCATTACGATTTTAACAATTGTGGGGATTACGCTGTTAGAGTTTTACGTTTATGAGATTAACAGTATGATTGGTTTGACGCATATGTCTATGGACCGCTTCCTAACATATCGCCTTTATCCGACACTAATCTTAAACCTTGTTTTTGTGGTTCTTCTAGCGTACCCATTAAAAAAACAGTTTGAAAAAGTAGCTTATAAGCTAACAGATTAACAGTTGCGTATAAAGAGGAATTTAACTAGCCCTTGTCGAAATAAACATTCGTTGAGGTGAACGTTGTGAAGAAACAAAATGTAATTATAAAAGGAACAAAAGATGGATTAACGTTGCATCTCGATGATACGTGTTCGTTTCACGATGTGCTAAATGAATTGGAGCGAAAACTGTCTTCGAATCAATACGGAGGACACAATCAACTTGTGTCTGTTCAATTAAGAGTAGGAAACAGATATTTAACGCCCGATCAAGAAGAACAAATAAAGTCACTCGTTCGAAGTAAAAATCATCTTGTAGTAGAGAGCATTGAGTCAAACGTCGTGTCAAAAGAAGAAGCATTAAAAATTAAGCAGCAAAATGAAATTGTTTCAGTGGCAAGAGTCGTACGCTCAGGACAAGTCTTGCACGTTGAAGGAGATCTTCTTTTAATTGGAGATGTTAATCCTGGTGGAACAGTCATTGCTGGAGGAAATATTTTTGTGCTTGGCGCATTAAAAGGCATTGCACATGCCGGCTATTATGGAAATGATCAAGCTGTTATTGCAGCTTCTAAAATGGAACCAACACAGCTCCGCATTTGTGAAGCTTTTAGTCGGGCAGAGGAAGCCGATAAAAATGAAGAACATGATATGGAGTGTGCGTATCTTGATGAAGACAAGCGCATTGTCATTGAACGCTCACAGCTTATGTCTCATCTTCGCCCTAATTTGACACGCTTAGAAAGGAGAAGTTGACATTGGGAGAGGCTATTGTTGTTACGTCAGGAAAAGGCGGCGTTGGAAAAACAACGACGTCTGCTAACTTAGGAACCGCACTCGCCCTAACTGGTAAGCGGGTTTGCCTAGTCGATACAGATATCGGTTTGCGCAATTTAGACGTTATTATGGGGTTAGAGAACCGCATCATCTATGATTTAGTAGATGTTGTGAACGGTCGCTGTACGCCTCAAAAGGCGCTTATTAAAGATAAGCGTTTTGAATGTTTATATTTGTTGCCTGCTGCTCAAACGAGTGATAAAACGGCCGTAACGCCAGAGCAGATGAAAGATCTTATTACAGAACTAAAGCAAGACTATGATTATATTATTATTGACTGTCCTGCTGGAATTGAACAAGGATATAAAAATGCCGTTTCTGGAGCAGATAAGGCTCTTGTTGTTACAACCCCTGAAATTTCGTCCGTTCGTGATGCGGATCGTATTATTGGATTGTTAGAGAAAGAAGACATCGAATCTCCAAAGCTCGTAATTAACCGTATTCGCAGTCATATGATGAAAAATGGAGATACGTTAGATGTTGATGAAATTGTTTCATTGTTGGCTATTGATTTAATTGGCATTATTGCGGATGATGATGATGTTATCAAAGCATCTAATAATGGTGAACCAATTGCAATGGACCCATCAAGCAAAGCAGCGATTTCTTATCGTAATATCGCAAGACGTATTTTAGGAGAGTCTGTACCGCTTCAATCTCTAGACGAAACCAAACAAGGTGTTTTTTCTAAAATTAAGAAATTCTTCGGCGTGCGTTAGTTTATATAATATATGTTCAAAAAGCTAGAGCCCTTCCAAAAGCTCTAGCTTTTTTATTTTGTCATAACCTTACAGGACAAGTCATACATTTGTTACAAATGACTTGAAGGATTGGTGAGAAGCGATGAATCGACGTGTCCAAGAAGTTCGTAAGCGAATAGCCGATCGGCGAAAAAATGGAGGAAAAGAAGAGAAGCCGCAAAGGAAGTTTTCATACGATGATTTAATTTCAGATGAGGAAAACTATAGTGGAGAACGATTCCCGACTTATGAATACAATCCAGAAAGCAAAGAACATCATCCGTTATTCTCTCCTCAGTGGTTTCTATTTAAGCTGTTAACTTCTTTCTGTCTTGTTTTAATTGTTGCTATTCTTTTTAGAAATCCAGCAGTACAGCTCGACGGAGCAAGAGCTTTTGTAGAAGATACGATGGAGGAAAGTTTTCAGTTTGCTAAAATGTCTGCTTGGTATGAAGAGAAGTTTGGTGAACCTCTTGCTCTCATTCCAAAATCTGTAGGAGAAGAACCGACAGAAGAAGCAAACTCGCAGTATGTTGTGCCAGCATCAGGGAATGTTGTTGAAACATTTGCGAGCTCGAAAAAAGGTGTAACCGTTGAAACAGGAAGTCAAACAGCAGTGCAAGCTATGGATGCAGGATTTGTTAAAAGCATTGAAGAGAAAAAAGGTTTTGGAAAGACAGTTTCAATTCAGCATGCTGACGGATCAGAGTCATGGTATAGCGGGCTTGCAAATATTGATGTAAAAACATTTGATTTTATTGAAAAAGGACAGGTTATTGGAAAAGTGAAGGCGGAAGGGAACGATAAAAAAGGAAGCTATGGATTTGCTCTTTATAAAGATGGTAAATTTATGGACCCTAGTAAGGTGATCTCCTTTGAATAACTTTTTTCATCTTTTTCGATCAACGCATATCCATCCGCTTCTTTGGGCTATTTTAGCAATAGGGATCATGACAGGTCATATCTATGACCTTATCCTTTTATTTTCATTAGTGTTATTACATGAGCTTGGGCACGTTTTTGCCGCTAGCTTTTTTTCATGGAAAATCAAAAAAATTATGCTCTTTCCATTTGGAGGAGTAGCTGAAATTGATGAATATGGAAACAGACCGCTTTATCAAGAAGTGATTGTTATTCTGAGCGGGCCGTTTGTTCACCTTATTTTAATGTTAGGATCTTTTATTGCCCTCTCGTCTTCTCTTATTACACATGAATTTTATGAACAGTTTATGTTTCATAACGTTCTTTTACTTTGTTTTAATTTGCTTCCGATTTATCCGCTTGACGGGGGAAAACTCATGTTTGTCTCGTTTAGTCTTTTTGATTCTTTTCAAAAGTCCTTTGAAAAAACACTTCGTATTTCAGCCGTTTTTCTATTGTGCATTGCGGTAGTCGCTCTTTTTCTTTATTCTACTCATCTGCATCTTTGGATGGTGTTGTGCTATCTATGTTATAGCCTTTATTATGAATGGAAACAAAGGGACTATCTTTATATTCGTTTCCTTCTTGATCGATACTATGGCAAAGGAGAAACAATCCTTGATCTTTCCCCACTTGCCGTAAATGGGGGAGAAAAGATTTATCATATTATTCGTAAGTTTAAAAGAGGACAAAAACATATCATTATTGTGGAGGAAAAAGAAGGAAGAAAGCAGCTTGATGAAAATGAGCTTCTCCATGCTTATTTTGTAGATAAGCGTATCAATGATTCTATTGATGAGCTTGTTGCCTTTTATTAAAAAGAAGGTGAAAAGGAAAGTAACAGACAAACATGTTACTTTCCTTTTTGTTATGGTAAAATCCAACTACATAAAAGATAACGAAAGGGATTTGGACATATGACAGCAAAATTGATAATCGAAACTGCAACAAATCTTCATAAGATAGCCCATTTACAGGATAGCCAAGTACAGGCTTTTTATATTGAAGAACAAAAAGCTATCCACTATGTTGGCAATATTTATGTTGGACGTGTGAAAAAAGTTGTAAAAGGAATGGACGCTGCTTTTGTAGATATTGGAGGAGACAAAAACGGATATTTACATAAAAGTGAAGTATTTCTTGACGAGCACGAGATGTTTACAGAACGTATAAAAGAAGGACAAAAAATTCTCGTACAAGTAAGCAAAGAAGAAAGAGGAACAAAGGGACCGAAATTGACAACGTTTATTGAATTTTCAAGCTCGTACGTTGTTTATTTTCCTTATAGCAGATACGTAGCTGTTTCAAAAAAGATAGCGGAAAAAGAAAAGTGGAAGAGCTTTGGGGAGAGCATTGTAGAAGGAACGGAAGGGCTTCTCTTACGAAGCGCCATTGAAGGAATGTCTCCTAGCAAAGTAGAACAAGAAATTGTTACTCTTAGAAAAGAAGCAGAGGGGGTTATTGGGGAGCTCCAAGCGGAAGGTACAGTACCTCGAGTTGTTTATCAAAGGGAAGATTTTATTACAAATATGATAAAAAAAGCAAAAATGGACAAGCTTGAGCTTATTGTTGATTCGTTTGAAACGAAAAAAAAGCTTCAAGCTTCTTTTCCAGAAGCAACGGTTATTTTTCAACGTGAGAAAGAGAGCCTTTTTGACATATATCATCTTCAAAAAGAGCTTGAAAAAGCATTGCAAAAAACGGTTTGGCTTCCGAGCGGTGGTTCATTAGTTATTGAAGAAACAGAGGCGATGACGGTTATTGATGTAAATACAAGCAGGTTTGTAGGAAAAACTTCTCAAGCGCAGACTGTTCTAGAGACAAATCTTGAAGCAGCGAAAGAAGTGGCTCGACAACTTCGCCTCCGCAATCTTGGAGGCATTATTATGATTGATTTTATTAACATGAAAAACAAAGAAGATGGAGAAAAAGTGTTACAAAAGCTAAAAACAGAAACAGAACAAGATTCAGTAAGGACGCTTATTTTTGGTTTTACAAGACTTGGGTTAGTAGAGGTGACACGTAAAAAAGAGCGAGACAGCTTGCAGCATCTTCTTCTAAAAGATTGTGGTGTTTGTAAAACAATGGGAAAATATAAAAATGAGAAGAAAACGTTGGATGATATAGAAGGGGAACTGCTTTCATATAAAGAAGAGGCAGCATGGATAGAACTTTCTCCTCTGCTTTCATTTAACAGGGAAGAGATGGAAAAATGGAAAGAAGAGCAAGGGATAGAACTTTATCTAACAGAAGGAGGAGAACTTACGCCATTTTACCGCCTCCGTCATATTGGTTCAAGAGAAGAAGTGGAGAAGAGAATAAAAGAAAATAAGGCTGAATTTCTATTTTAAAAAAGAAGGGTAAAACCTTCTTTTTTTTACTTAGTATATTCTCGTGAATAAAATGAACAAAAAGGATATTAAGAATTTAAAGCTCAATAATTTGTAAACGGTTACATTCAGAATTTTTTAATTTATAATATTTTTAGTGATGGACTATCGTTTTTTAGGGGAAATTTCGAGAGACAAAGGGGGAGAAAATATGTTAGCTACGCTTGGATTTTTAATGATCGCCGTCTTTATGTATCTGATTATTACAAAACGAATGTCAGCTATGGTTGCACTTATTATTATTCCAATCTTGTTTGCAATAATTGGGGGATTTGCAGCAGGGTTAGGGGATATGATGCTTGCAGGGGTAGAGCAGGTAGCGCCAACAGGTGTTATGCTGATGTTTGCTATTTTATACTTTGGAATTATGATTGATGCTGGTTTGTTTGATCCGCTTGTATCTACAATCCTGAAAATTGTAAAGGGAGATCCAATAAAGATTGTCATGGGAACAGCTATTCTTTCCATGCTTATTGCTCTAGATGGAGATGGAACAACAACATATATGATTACAGTTTCAGCAATGCTGCCGCTTTATACAAGGCTTGGAATGAATCCGTTAATCCTAACGTGTATTGCTATGCTTTCATTTAGCTTTATGAATATGTCTCCATGGGGTGGGCCTACAGCTCGTGCAGTAAGTGCCCTTCAGCTTGATGTTGCAGACGTCTTTTTACCACTTGTTCCAGTAATGATTTCAGCAGCGCTATGGACACTATTTACAGCTTATATTTTAGGAAAGAAAGAGAAAAAACGCTTAGGCGTTATCGACATCGACTATTCACAAAATCTAGCTTTTAACCAGCAGAGTGCTGCTGTAGATATTGGGGCGGATGACACTTCTATTAAACGTCCAAAGCTTCTATATGTAAACTTAGCTTTAACGATTGCTCTATTAGTATGTTTAGTGATAGGTGT
>Ga0209463_1001713_pt1 | contig 12940 bp, 13 predicted proteins | sample AgamicMgSfrz_FD_187169 | JGI IMG/M metagenome (GOLD analysis project Ga0209463, IMG submission 187169) | Agave microbial communities from Guanajuato, Mexico - Mg.Sf.rz (SPAdes) (version 2) | ecosystem: Host-associated > Plants > Phyllosphere > Phylloplane/Leaf | place: Guanajuato, Mexico... | reverse complement strand
TTAGTTACACCTTCTCGTTTAATTGTTACCAGCTGTGCATCAGATAAAATTTTCAAATGATAAGAACCATTTGATTTACTAATCCCTAAACTCCTTCCAATATCTGTACATCGCGGGCAATTTTCTTCTTGAGATAAGATACGAATAATATTTATTCTCTTTTCATCTGCTAATGCATTAAATATTTTAACTCTTTGAAGATCATTTGTTTGTTCTAAAGTCATAGAACTATTATATAACAAACAACCAGATTGTCAAATATCTTTATTTCCCTTAACAATAACTGCTTCAATTTATTTTTTAATACCTAGAATCGGTTTTATGGTAACTAAAGATGTATACAATATACAGTTTAAAAATCACACAACCAACCTATGAGTCCTAAAGGTTGGTTTTTTTGTTGCGAAAATTTCGGGTAGAAAGTTAATGAGCTTCCTAAGTAGTTTGCTCAATAGAAAAATAAAGTATGTATTTTCAATTGGTGTTTATTTTTTCAAATATTCGTTTTCCTAAATCATCTAAGGTATTTCTTAACCACAGTGTTTGAGCAAATGCAGCTAATAGAGATACCAAACCCATAATTAGAATAAAGCTCAACTTATTATTTGCTTTTCGGTACATATTGAAGCCACCTTTAACATTTTTTACATAGTATTTCTTTTCCTTACCCTTTTTATTATAAAAGTTCTTAGAAATGAAATTGTGGTAACTGCTGCTTTAGATAGCGAATTTTTTAAAACAATTAATATAAGTAATAACTATGTTTTGTATAAATAATCAAGTTTTAAAAGAGAAAAGTCCATATTAGAAATTAACAAGCACTAAAGAATCTTAATTATTCGTTTTTTTAAATTTAAAGTACGCATATCCACTTAGTATGATGGCTACCAACACTATACAAGTAAGAGGAAATAGAATTGTATTAATAAAATGATCATACAACCAAGTATACAGAAAAATCACCTCACATAATTTAAATCTATTTTAATAAGTACTACTCATAATGAATTATTGGAATTGAAGATTTATATCATTTAAAAAGTTAGCAAACAGATCTGTTATACTTTCTGCTTCTTTCTATTTTTTAAGAATGCAATAAGAAGAAGCAGAGGAGGAATAATCGCGAGAAGAGGAATATGCAGAACAAACATTTCTACTCCTATTCCTTCATGGACATGTTCTTGAAAATTACTAGAAATCGTCAGAGACATAAATAAAATGATGATTCCGAAAGGATATGACAGTCGTGAAGGTGATTTAATCTTAAACAAGTTGGCAGTTCCTATGACAGCCGCGTAAAATAGCACACTAATCTTAAAAAAACCACCAATAACTAAAGCAAGCATAAAAAATACATCAAGGCGTTCCAAAAAGTCAGCTACTTGAATACTTTGTACAGTGCTAAGAAGAGGGAACTGCGAACGTGCAGTCAAATCCACACCAAGTACACTAAGGTTTACAATCATGGTAATGGTTAGATTGATGCCTGCTAATCCTGTTGCCCATATCATGGTCACTTTTGCCTTTTTTGGATTTTTTAAATAGGGTAAAATCATTGTGAAAACAATGGCTTCTCCGAAAGGGAAATATAAAATCTGATTAAATGTGACCTTTAGGATAGGAAAAATTCCTTCTTCAAGTACAGGTCGTAAGTTCTTAAAATCGATTAGCCCCGAACACATAATCAGAATAAAACCAGTAACGGCTAGTATATACATGAATATGAAAAAGATTTCTCCTGATCGGGCTATTACTTCAATTCCTTTGCGGACCGTATAAATAATAACAAGAATCAGCAAAGCATTGGCAATAAATAAAGGGGTATCCGGGTAAGCAAAGGTCAACAACATCTCACCTATATCACGTAGAACCCTTGCTACATCATAGATAAAATAAAAGATATATATAAAGGCAAGTAACGAACCCAGCGCTTTCCCTAGAATCTTTTGCATGTATTCTGTAGGAAGGAGATCTGGGTAATACAGATAAAGCCTATGGTAGACTAGTAATAGAACGAAACTGAGTACCATTCCAAATAGAATCGCAAGCCAAGCGTCCTGTTTTGCGTCCATGGCAATAGGTAACAATAAAGAAGTACCTAGTTCAAACAGAACCATTAGGATAAAGAGCTGACTAGCACTAATTTTGGCTTTTTCCATTCAACCGGCCTCCTTCTCGATTTTATTAAAGTGATCTTCTGTTTCTTTTGAATTGTTCTTTGACCTTTTTGTGACTTGAAATCTTTTGAACATTATGTAGTAGAAGTTAGGTTTGCTTTAAGGTTTATTCTGGACTAAAAGTATTCTTTGCACGGGTAAGGATTTTACTAGGAATTTCAACGAGAATGACAATATTCCATATAAAAATTAACTAGTTCAATGTGTTCTTTCTATGCTTCTTCCTATTTTTAAAGAAAGCTACAAGAAGAAGAAAAGGAGGAACAATTGCAAGAAGAGGGATATGTATAGCAAACATTGCCACTTTCAGTCCTTCATGGTTATGCTCTTGAAGATTACTCGCAATGGTAATAGATAAAAAGAGAATGATTAGCCCAAAAGGATATGATAACCGTGAAGGTGATTTAACTTTGAATAGAGTAGCCGTACCTACGACAGCTGCGTAAAATAATAAGCAGATTTTAAAGAAGATGGTGATAATTAAAGCAAGCATAAAAAATACATCAAGCCGTTCTAAAAAGTTAGCTACTTGGATGCTCTCAATTGTGCTAAGAAGTGGGTATTGTGAACGTGCAGTTAAATCAACACCCAGTACACAGACATTAATAAGCATGGTAATAATTAAATTGATTCCACTTAATCCCGTTGCACATAGCATGGTCACCTTTGCCTTCTTAGGATTATTTAAATACGGCAAAATCATGGTAAATACAATGACTTCTGTAAATGGAAAATACAAAGTTTGAGTAAATACCACTTTTAGGACAGGGAATAAGCCTTCTTCCAAAATAGGTTGTAAATTTTTAATCTCAATTAAACCAGAAGAAACAATTAAGATAAAGCCAGCAACCGCAAGGACATACATAAAAATAAACAGCAATTCTCCTGATCGAGCTATGACCTCAATTCCTTTTCTAATTGTGTAAATAATGACAAGTATTAATAATGCATTCGCGATGAATAAAGGTGTGTCAGGATAGGCAAAAGTTAACAGCATCTCACCAAAATCACGTAGAACCCTTGAGGCATCGTACATAAAGTAAAGAATGTAAACAAACGCTAGTACGGTGCCCATGACTTTACCTAAGATTTTTTGCATATATTCTGTAGGCAAAAGGTCAGGGTAATATGTATAAAGCCTATGATAGACTAATAATAGAATGAAACTGAATACCATTCCAAGCAGAATCGCAAGCCAAGCGTCTTGTTTTGCATCTATCGCAAGAGGTACCAGTAAAGCACTACCCAGTTCGAATAGGACCATTAAGATAAAGAGCTGACTAGAACTAATCTTAGCTTTTTCCATTCAATTGAGACCTCCTTTTTGGTTTTATTAAAGTAACCTTCGGCTTTTTTGAATCGTTCTTTAACCTTTTCATCACGTACGATCTTCTGAACGTTATGTAGTAGATATGAGATTTGTTTTAAAGGTAACTCTAATGTAGAGAGAATTTTTCTGCAGGTAATTACCTTATTAGGAAATGTTGCTATAAGGACAATATTCTATATGAAAACTAGCTAGTCAAACATGTTTGCTCCCATGGTCCTTCCTTTTTTGTAAGAAAGCTATAAAAAGAAGGATAGGAGGAATTATTATGAATAGAGGAATATGTAGAATAAACTTGGCTATATATAATCCTTCATGGAGGTGTTCTTGGAAATTACTCGCGATTATGATAGATAGAAATAGAATAACAATACCTAAAGGATACGCTAACTTTGAAGGTGATTTAATTTTGAATAAGTTAGCTGTTCCTATAGTGGCTGCATAAAATAATATGGTAACCTTAAAAAAAATGCCAATCACCATAGCAAGCATAAAAAATACATCAAGCCGTTCTAAAAAATCTGCTACTTGGATGCTCGCGACTGTACTAAGAAGTGGAAATTGGGAACGAGCAGTTAGATTAACACCAATTACAGTGATATTAATGAGCATCGTAATAACTAAATTGATTCCACTTAATCCCGTTGCACATAGCATGGTCACCTTTGCTTTCTTCGAGTTATTTAGATACGGCAAAATCATTGTGAATACGATAGCTTCGGTAAATGGAAAATATAAGGTTTCAGACGCTGCAACCTTTACCGTTGGTAATATTCCTTCTTCCAAAACAGGTTGTAAATTCTTGAAATCAATTAAACCAGAAGAAACAATTAAGATAAAGCCAGCAACCGCAAGAACATACATAAAAATAAACAGCAATTCTCCTGATCGAGCTATGACCTCAATTCCTTTTCTAATTGTGTAAATAATGACAAGCATTAATAATGCATTCGCGATGAATAAAGGCGTGTCAGGATAGGAAAAAGTTAACAGCATTTCACCAAAATCACGTAGAACCCTTGAGGCATCATACATAAAATAAAGAATGTAAACAAAAGCCAGTACGGTGCCCATCACTTTACCTAAGATTTTTTGCATATATTCTGTGGGTAAGAGGTTGGGATAATACGAATAAAGTTTATGATAAACTAAAAATAAAACAAAGCTTCCTAACATGCCCAGCAGAATCGCAAGCCATGCATCCTGTTTAGCTCTTATGGCAAGAGGTACCAGTAAAGCACTCCCCAGCTCAAACAGAACCATTAAAATAAAGAGCTGACTGGCACTAATTTTAGCTTTCTCCATTTACTGGAACCTCCTTTACCTTACTTTTGATTCTCTTTTACCCCTGAAAGAAACGATTTATTTCGTAAGCCAGCTCGACGCACATAGGCTTCCACTGTGATATCTACATCTAACTTTGGGAAGTAGACATCATTCCATTCTGTTTTTAATTTCTTAAATTGATTTGGTCTAGTACGGTGAACTACTTCGCCAAATCCCAAAATATCCGTTTTGTTTTTTTGTGCACGTTCAATAGCTGACCTTAGCTCTTTTTTAATTTCTTTCCTCACAGATTGTTCGATTTTTGTAATAACCTTCGGATTGGTGATATCAACAGGTACCTCCATGTCGCCGATATCTCCTTCAACACGTGTATGAACAGAAATATGAGGTTTCCCATTTTTCACTTGGGCAGATACACTTGTTTTTTGTCGTACAGTTTGATAAGCAATAGCTTCTTTCTTTCCTGCCCAATTAATATTAATATTCGTTCCTTGGATTTTATCGAGAATCCATACCGTTCCTCTTGCTGGTTTTCCATATAGCCAATCCACCAATTTCCCTTGTTTTAAAACAGCAATTCCCGAAGCTCGAAGCGTCGCTCCAGGTGCACTTTCTTGAAGGTTATCCAGCTTTTGTGCTTGCTGGGGATTACCAACTAGACGAAATCCTGATACGACAGCTCCTCTTCCAGGGGATTCGATGCTCTTCATCACTTCTTGGAGTGATGTTTTTACGTTCTCTCCCCATTTTCTTTCCGTAAATTCTAAGGTTTTTAGCACTTTATTCGCTGGAATCTTATCAACTGGCGTTAACGTTTTCACAAGATCAGCTGCGGTCGAGTTTTTCGCAATCACAAGAGTGGAAGTATTTCGAAATTCTGGATCCCGATCTAAACCATCGATTAACGTATTAAGCCCTTCTTTTCTGGCCAGTTTTTCCCCAACTACGACTAAATTTGTATGAGCATAATACAATCTCCTAGAAATTCTGCCCGAAGCCCGTCTACTTGCTTCCACTATATTATCTCCCGAAGCCGAATAAATGGTAACAGGAGGGCTCTGAGAACCACCACCTCCGCCTTGTAATCCTCCGGCTACGTTTCCTGGATTTATAATTTGGAGTGTTATGTGAAATCTTCCATCTTTCGTTTCGTCGATACCCATGGCTGATACAATAGCAAGGTCCGTTAATTCTTTTTTGCTCCAACAACTTGTGAGCAAGATGGTTATCGTCATCATCAACAAAAGAAAAAATCCCTTACGCTTCATTATTGTCACCTTCTTCAAGGTCCCGATTCACCATACCACGAGATGCAGGAGGGTGTGGGTATTGATTTGCTCCTTCTCGAACCGTATTAGCAGTAATTAATCGCGGTCTTTGTCTCAGCGTCCACCACGGTAATCTTACGATACTATCTCCATTATTTGCGGGGATGAAGGGAGCAAATGGGGCCATATAGGGTACTCCAAATGAACGTAAGCTGCATAGATGGACAACCATCATTAAAAGACACAAAATGATGCCGTAGAAACCAAATGTTGCTGCACCAATCATAAACAAAAAACGAATTAAGCGAGCTGAAATCGCCATATCAAAAGAAGGTGTGGCAAAACTAGCAATGGCTGTGATCGATACAATGATAACCATTGCTGGTGACACAATACTTGCTTGAACGGCTGCTTGACCAATTACAAGAGCTCCAACAATGGAGACGGCCGAACCAATTGCCTTTGGCAATCGAATCCCTGCTTCACGTAAAATTTCAAAGGTAATCTCCATGAGGAGGGCCTCCACGAATGCTGGAAAGGGGACAGCTTCTCTCTGTGCAGCAATGGCTACAATAAGGGTTGTCGGTACCATCTCCTGATGGAAGGTTGTAACGGCGACATAGGTAGCAGGTGCAATTAAAGAAATCATAAACATAAAAATACGCAAAAGACGAATCGAGGTTGCAATGTCGAACCGGGCATAATAATCTTCAGCCGATTGGAAAAATTGCATAAATATAGCTGGCGCAATAAGTATAAAAGGGGTCCCATCCACAAATATAGCAATTCGTCCCTCTAACAGGTTTCCAGCTACAACATCAGGTCTTTCCGTGTTGTACATAGTTGGAAAAGGGGTGAATGTTTGATCCTCTATTAGTTGTTCAATATAACCTGATTCCAAAATGCTATCGATATCAATTCGGTGCAATCGCTGACGAATCTCTTTAACGACTTTATCATTAGCAATGCCATGTATGTACATTATTGTTACATCTGTTTTTGTTACACGTCCGACTTGTAAAGACTCCATCCATAAATCGGGGGTCTTAATAATACGGCGTACCATGGCTGTATTGGTCCCCAGAGACTCGGTAAATGCTCCTTTTGGCCCTCTTACCACCATTTGGGTAGTTGATTCCGAAATGGAACGTTTTTCTCCACCTTTGGTGCTAGCACTCAGTGCTCGGTCTACTCCGTCTATTAAAATAAGAGTATCGCCTGCCATTAAAGATGCAAACAGGTCATCCAAGTTAGTGACGGACGATATATTTCCAATTGTCATCATATCTTCAGAAAGCAGGTCTAACGCATTGTGCTGATTTATTTCTCCTTTATGATCATCCTTCATCATAGATTGCAGTAGATACTCTTGAATCGACTGATTGTCTACAATTCCATCTACATAGACAATGGCTGTTTTAATATCGGAATTGCTCCCCATTTTTATCTCACGAATAACAACATCTGAACTATTTCCCGTTTTCTTTTTAATGTTATTAAGGTTTCCTGATAATGAAACTTCTATCTGTTCTATTGGATAATCAGTAGTTTGATTCTCACCATTCTGTTGTCGTTTCTTTTTGGGTTTTCGATCTTTAAAAAACGAAGGCATAGATTCAAGCACCCTTCTATAATTTTTTATTATTTTAACCACATTAATGTATTTTATGTAAAAATTAACAATAAACATTTATGTATCATCATAGAAAAAAGAGAAGACCCTATTAAATGGAGCGTGATAAATATGAAAATCATGGGTATTAGTCTTTTAATGATGGGATGCTTAATGGGTTTTTCTTTAGGCATCGATATTCTTCAAGGGTTTGATGTTTCTCAGGCGTTGTATAACGCCGTGAGTCCTTTTCGGGTAATGGAGGTTGCCGAATTATTTGTGCTCTTTTTTCTTCTTTTTCTTTTTTTTGCTGAATCTTTATATCTTTTTATGAAGAAGAAAAATCAAAGCAAGTAATTACATACTCTTATAAATGGTTATTTTTTCAAATAGGAAATGAAAATAATAGGAATGTAGTTCAAGCTATCCGTTTCAATCGGTTCTTTCATTAATCAAGATTCACATAAAATAATCCATCATCTAGATTATTTAGTTGATTTTTTATCCATTCCCTTACATTATTCATTCTGGAATCAAAAGCCATTTGAAAAAGACCCGTTAACTGAAAATCGGTAAAATGACTTCCCTTTAATTGGAGAAAAGCCTCGTGATAGGAAGAGAAATGAAGCTGTTTGAATAAGAAATCATCCATTGCCTCTCGAATATATTCTTCATTTTTCCAACAATTCATGGGAACATGAGCAAATTGCCAAGGCCTAAAGACACCAGGATAAATAGCTTCAACTATTTGAAAAGGGGAATAGCCTAAAAGAGTAAAGGGGCCACCTAAACCATGTTGTTTAAAAAAATGAAAATTAACTTGAAAGGGGATTTCTTCCATGGGAATCTTCATTTTTTCCTCTATTACATATCTTACTGCCTCAATGGCTCTTCTCTTTCCTTCTTCTCCGTCCCAATATTTATCAGGAGTTTGTTGAAACTGCCAAGGTTTAAATTTTCCTGGGTAGGCATTATCAATGACTTCAAAATAATTCCATCCATATAACATAGCAGGTGGTCTTAGACGATGGGACCATAATGTATTGGCTCCTACTCGAAAAGGGATTTCATCGATAGGGATCGACAAGCGTTGCTCAAGTAAATAGCATGTCATATAGCGCGTATATTTTTTTCCTTCATTACCTACAAAGAAATAATTCGGAAATCGTTTTCTTCTCTTATCTAGAACATCTTGATAAATTTCAATGACTTGTTCTTTATTCACTATCGAAAGCCCCTTTTGAGAAAGTAATATTTTATTATTATGTATAATATTGGGATTTATATACAAGTGGATCTAAATATGCACAAGATACATATTAAAAAGACAAGAAAAGCTACTGAAAAAGGATCAGTAGCTTTTCTTGATATATATTGTCAACTCGCAACAATGAGGATTTCCAATTTGATATAAAATACTGGTTAAAAATCTTGCTCCTTCCACATCAGTCCAATTTCTTGTTCTCGCTGCAGAACCTTTTCCAGATATCGCTCGGTTGTTTTCCGATCACTATGGCCAAGCTTTTTTTGAATTAAGAAGATATCTGCTCCCTGCTGCCTACTATAAATCGCATAAAAATGACGAAAATAATGAGGCGTAATCCTATCAGTCCGTTCTTTCACAAAAGGTAACTCCGTTCGTTCTATAATACGCACAATATAATTACTTAAGTTCTTATATTGATAATATCCTCCGTCTTTGGCTGGAAATAATGGTCCTTGATCACTTGTATTTAATGCCGTACTGACATGGCGTCGTGCTCGAAAGGCAAGGATTCGTTCATATAAAGATGGATGAAGCAACTTATCAAATTTCTTTCCACCCTTCCCTACTCCTCTTAATCGATAATGGCCACGTAAACTGTCTAGATAAACATCTCCCCACGAAGCATTGGCTATTTCTTGTACCCGAAGCCCTGTCATGGCTAGCATCGTTAACAATCCATAGTTGATAGGATGGTCTTTGTAATACTCCAATAGCTGTTTGACTTCATGGTAATATAAATCTCGATTCGGGATTTCTTGCTCAGATAATGATGTACTCAAAATTTCTTTATGTAACGAATACTGAATATACTTCGTTTCATGTAGCCATTTCATAAAACTCTTTAAAATCGTCATTTTGGCATCTAAAGTTGCGGGTGAATAAGGTTTCCCACCCTTTCCTAATAATGCGGTGCTTAGATAGGTCTGGTAGTTCCGTATATGCCAAGGTCTTAGGTTTTTAAAAATGGTTTCTTCTATTATTTTTACAATTAAGTATGTATTTAAATTTATTTTTTATAGTTAGTACTTCTTTGTTTTATCTTATATAAGAGTAAAAGTATAAACTTACTTTTTATAAATATAATATAACTTTTATGTAGTTTGTAGAAAAATGATCCATTTGTCGTCACTTAGTGTAAATAATGAAACTTTAATAATAAATAAAGTACTTTAATACTTACTTATCAAAATTCAAAACATAACTAAGGTTATTTTCTAAAAACAGATTTAATTGCAACATTTATTTTTGAAGATATATGTATATGAATCTACAAATCTGGCCAGACTAATAACCTATTCCCCCTATTCCAATAAATTTGAAAAACCTTTGCCTGTATGGGTAAAGGTTTCTTTTTTTATGTAAATATTTCTTAAGGTGCAAATCCTTGAAAACTAATAGTAAGATATATACCAAACGAAATAGCACATAAAGAAACAAAATGTAATGTTACAAAAGGGATTTTCTGTTTACCTTTGATAAAGAAAGAATAAATAAACCCGAGGATTGTAACTAAAGTTAAAATAGGTACAGTAATCTTAATTACAGCACCAAAAATATTGGCTGTGACAACTGATAAAAGAAACAAGACAATTATAACTACATATAAAATTATCGAAGTGACTAAAGAGGCTATTGATACCTTTAAAGCATTTTTGAAAAAGTTCTCCATATAATCTCCTCCTATTTTTAGCACTGCACATTTACTATAATATACACTGAAATAGGAAACAATTACCTTTTATCTTTAAGTATAGTTTATTTCTAGTTCACATGATGTGATTTATCAGAAATAAAAAAGCCTTTGGAAATTACAAAGGCCTTTGAAAAAATTATTTAGTTAAACTTAGAGAACGTTGTCTATTCACTACCTCAATTGTTTGAATATGTCGGCCCTCAAGTTCTTTCACAATAAACTTAAATTCATTATAAACAAGTGCTTCATTTAACCTAACGTCTATCTTTTGGGATAAGATCCACCCACCTATGGTATCAACCTCATCATTAATAATATTAGTTCCCATTAGAGTATTTACGTCTTCTACTAATACTTTTCCATTAAAAATGTAGTGACTTTCGCCAATCTTTTGTCTATCGAGTACTTCATCGGAATCAAATTCATCACGTATTTCCCCAACAATCTCCTCCAAAATGTCTTCAACTGTTACCAAACCAGCTGTTCCTCCATATTCATCAAGTAAGATTGCCATATGAATACGTTCCTTTTGCATTTTTCTCAATAGCTTATTAATAGAGTATGATTCAATGACTTGAATCACTGGTTTAACATAAGGGCTAACTAAATTACTTCGTAGATTATCATCAAACGCTACATCACTTAAGACTTCTTTTATATTAACGATACCTACGATTTGGTCTTTATCCCTACCAATTGTTACTGGATAACGAGTATATTGTTCTGATGCAGCCATTTCTAGAAATGCATCAATCGTGTCATTTTCAGCGATGGTGATAATCTCAGTTCTTGGAATCATGATTTCTTTTGCCAAGCGTTCATCAAATTCAAAAATATTGTTTACATACTTTAGCTCACTTTGATTAATGGCACCACTCTTATAACTCTCAGCTAGAAGAAGGCGAAGTTCTTCTTCTGAATGAGCCAATTCGTGCTCTGATGCAGGTTTTAATCCAAACATTCCAACCAGTATTCGAGCAGAACCATTTAAGACCCATATAAAGGGATACATAATCTTATAAAACCATATGATTGGAGCTGAAAATAACAATGTGACAGCTTCTGCTTTCTGTATGGAAAATGTCTTAGGCGCTAATTCACCTACTACAACATGAAGGTATGTCATTACAATAAAAGCAATACCAAACGATAAAAAGTGTGTAATGGACTCATTTAAATCGAATCTCATAAAGATTGGATTTAGCAGCCTTTCTACCGTAGGTTCACCAAGAACACCTAACCCCATGGCTGTTACTGTAATACCTAGTTGACATGCAGATAAATATTCGTCTAAGTGCGTAATCACCTTTTTAGCAGAGACAGCACCTTTTTTACCTTCAGCTACAAGTTGATCAATCTTAGTGCTTCGTACTTTTACAATTGCAAATTCTGTGGCTACAAAGAAACCAGTCAATCCAATTAATACTGCTACCAATAACAAGTTAATTATGTCCAATTAGTTGTCTTACCTAAGTAAGACCTACACCTCCAATAGATTTAATTACAAATGCGTTATGTAGAAACATCTAGCTATCTACGCTTCTTTTAAAATGACTCGTTGTAAAGGAACACCCCCCATGCTTATCGTCTTTTCAGATAAAGTATATTTCTGATGATCAACTAATAAGGTATGAGCATCAATAACTTCACAGGTTGTTCCCTTGTTCTGAAAATGTTTTACTACAGCTTTCTTTAGCTCCGTTATGTTGTAGTATCTTTCTTCAAAATCAATGACAATTTTCTTTTTTCCAAATAACCCAAACATCCAAATCCCCTCCCATATGCTTATACGATTCATATGTATAAAAGTTCCATATATTTTAATATATTTCAATTTTATATACATATTAGAAGTTAACATCGCAGATATCCTAGGTATATTTGTTATTTATTGTTAATTTTGGTATATTATTTAACGAATACAAAAAACGGGGGATAAAAAATGAGTTTGCTAATAGTAGGTATCATTATTATTTTGTCGGTCGTTGCAGACTATTTCATTTTCGATTACGACGATAAAAGATGGGGCTGGCTAAAAGGATATTCTAAACCTGTAAGGATAGGGATTATCAGTTGTTACTTAGTCATTTCATTTACTATTTACTTTGCTTTAAGCCTTAAATATATCTCTTAAGGCTTAAAGTCTCTTTTATTTATATTCCGTACTTTTCCAGTTAACATAAAACGTGTTACCGGAACAAATTGAATTATTAGTTTAAAAGTATCCAAATACTCCATTTTAGTGTAAAATTACACTAAAATGGAGTATTTATTTTGAATATGAAGAGGAGTTAATGTAATGAAAAAGA
>Ga0209463_1001712_pt1 | contig 12945 bp, 11 predicted proteins | sample AgamicMgSfrz_FD_187169 | JGI IMG/M metagenome (GOLD analysis project Ga0209463, IMG submission 187169) | Agave microbial communities from Guanajuato, Mexico - Mg.Sf.rz (SPAdes) (version 2) | ecosystem: Host-associated > Plants > Phyllosphere > Phylloplane/Leaf | place: Guanajuato, Mexico... | reverse complement strand
TCTCTGGTGATGGCGTTCCTTTCAGGATAGAGCTTCGGCGAGCAGCCGTGCCACGTGCACGGCTTCACGGCCGGTGCCGTCGGCGATCTGGTGGCGGCAGCTCGTGCCGTCGGCCACCAGCGTGGCACCCTCTTCCACTCCTTTGTCGATGTAGCCCAGCACCTTTTTCTGGTGATCTGAGGAGACCAGCGGCCCCATCTCGTTTTCTTCACCGCCCTGTTGCAGGCCCGGGCCGACCCGCAGTTGGGCAATCAGCGGTTTGAGTTTTTCCACCAGCTTGTCTGCGGTGCTGTCACCGACGACAACAGCGATCGGCAGCGCCATGCAGCGCTCGCCTGCTGAGCCGAACGCGCCGCCCATCAGGGCATTCACGGTGGCATCCAGGTCAGCATCCGGCATGATGATGGCATGGTTTTTCGCCGCGCCGAACGCCTGCACACGCTTGCCGTGAGCGCTGGCGGTTTTGTAGATATATTCCGCGACGGTAGAGGAGCCGACAAAGCTCACCGCCTGCACGCGCGGGTCGGTATAGAGTTGCCCGGCGTGCTCATTGGCGCAGTGCACCACGTTAAACACGCCGTCCGGCAGGCCCGCCTCTTTCAGCAGCTCCGCCATGCGCACCGAGGCAGACGGCACCAGCGCCGGTGGCTTCAGCACAAAGGTGTTACCGCAGGCCAGCGCGATCGGGAACATCCACATCGGCACCATTGCCGGGAAGTTGAACGGCGTGATACCGGCCACCACCCCCAGCGGTTGCTGCATAGAGAAGCTGTCTACCCCGCCGCCGACATCCGGCGAATATTCGCCTTTGATCAGGTGCGGGATGCCGCAGGCAAACTCAACCACTTCCAGCCCGCGGGTCAGTTCGCCCAGCGCATCGGAGTAGACCTTGCCGTGCTCACTGACAATCAGCTCTGCCAGCTCGTCGCGATGCTGCTCCAGCAGAGCCTTGAAGTTGAACATGATGCGGGCGCGGCGCAGCGGTGTGGTGGACGCCCAGGCCGGGAAAGCCTGGTGGGCCGTTTCAATGGCCGCCAGCACCTCTTCACCGGTGCTTTGTGTCACTTCACGATCTGCCTTGCCGGTTGCCGGGTTGTAGACCGGCAGCGTCTGGTTGCTGGTGCTGACGCTGGTTTTGCCGCCAATAAAGTTACCCACGATTTTCATGTCTCACCCTCGTTATGTGATCGGTGGAGCCGGGCAATGCCGGGTTTGCGGGGGCATAAACCGGTGCGTACTCTGTGCCGCCGGTTCAGCCGCTGTTGGCAAAAACTCTATTTCATTGAAAAAAAAGTTTCAAATATTTTATTTTGGAATGTTTCATTTTAGCGGCATGCCTCGCAAAACGGTGAACGCGGGCACGAAAGTGCACACCGCTTTTCGAGCACCGTTCCAGGCCCTCTGCCAGCCTTCACAAAAAGTTAACAATGCTGTACACAGGCCGGGCCGGCAATGCCCCTGCGCACCGTGGGATTATCCTGGAACCCGGCTCGCATGTTGCTGCGATGTTGCGTGAAAAGCCGATGAATTTTTTGAACCGTGTCTAAAAATTAATATTTCATTATTTTAAATTTATGGAATAAATGTTCTTTTGAAAACAGAAGGCGTGGGTTCCCTCACGGCACGAATTACCCTGATGTTCCTCACAGCGCGCGAACTTTTGTCGTGTGCGCAAACGGAGTCTGTATGGTCATTCAACGAAAGCATAATACCGGGTACATCCTGCGCATCTGCGCCATCGCCGCCCTCGGGGGCATCCTTTTCGGCTATGACACGGCCGTGATCTCGGGGGCGATTGAATCCTTAAAAATTTACTTCCGGCTTACCCCGGCCGAGACCGGCTGGGCGGTGTCGAATGTGGTGATTGGCTGTGTGGCGGGCGCATTCTGTGCCGGTGGTGTGGCGGCGCGCTGGGGGCGCAAAAAGGCGCTGATGCTGGCGGCCGTGCTGTTTACCCTTTCCGCCGTCGGCGCCTCGCTGGCCCACACCTTCACCTGGTTCGTGATTTTCCGCATCATCGGCGGCGTGGCGGTCGGGCTGGCGGCCACCGTCTCCCCCATGTACATGTCAGAAGTGTCACCCAAAGACATGCGCGGCCGGGCGCTGAGCATGCAGCAGTTCGCCATCGTGTTCGGCCAGATCCTGATCTTCTATGTGAACTACAAAATTGCCGGCATCGCCACGGAGCAGTGGCTGGTGGAGATGGGCTGGCGCTGGATGTTCGCCTCCGGCGTGCTGCCTTGTGTGCTGTTCTGCATTTTGGTGCTGTTTATTCCTGAATCCCCGCGCTGGTGTGCCATGACCGGGCGTGACGAGCAGGCGCTTACCCTGCTCTCCCGGCTCTCCAACCCGACCCATGCCGCCAATGTGCTGGCGGAGATTAAGGAATCACTGCGTAAAGATGCACAACAACACAGCGCCAGGCTGAGCCTGCGTGACGGTAACGTGCGCTTCATCCTGTTTGTCGGCGCGATGATTGCGGTGCTGCAACAGGTGACCGGGGTGAACGTGATGATGTATTACGCGCCGGTGGTGCTGAAAGAGGTGACCGGCAGTGCCGAAACGGCGATGTTCCAGACCATCTGGATCGGCGTGGTGCAACTGGTGGGGTCGGTGATTGGTGCGTCCCTGATGGACCGCATGGGCCGCCTCCCGCTGATGCGCGCCGGAACCGCCGGGGCAGTGATTGGCCTGCTGATCACCTCCTATGGCCTCTACACCCAGGACAGCGGCTACGTGGCGCTGTGCGGCATGCTGTTCTTTATGACGTTCTATGCGCTCTCTTGGGGCGTCGGCACCTGGGTGCTGATCTCCGAAGTGTTCCCCAACCGGATGCGGGCGCAGGGGATGAGCCTGGCGGTGGGCGCGATGTGGATCGTGAATTTTGCCGTGTCGCAGTCGTTCCCGATGATCAACGACCACCCTTACCTCTCCTCCCATTTCCATGGCGCATTCCCGATGTGGATCTTCGCGGCGCTCTGCGTATTCAGTTTCTGGTTTATTTCCCGCTATATACCGGAAACCAAAGGTGTCTCTCTGGAAAAAATGGATGATGTGATCCTGGCGAAGCGCGACCGCCGGCCGCTGACGGCCCGGCAGCCCCACGCCGCGCAGGACACCTCAAAATCAACCTCGTCATAACGCAACGGCGTATGGAGTAACAACATGGCTATCGCGCAACATCGTTTTTGTATCAACCGTAAAATTGCCCCCAACCTCTCCCTTGAGCAGTTTTTCAAGGTGGTGAAGAGATGCGGCCTGAATAAGGTGGAGTTACGCAATGATATGCCCAGCGGCAAGGTCACGGATGGCCTGAGCACCGGCGAGGTGAAAGCGCTGGCGCAGCAGTACGGGATGGAGATTATCACCATTAACGCGCTGGGCCGCTTTAACCTCGGGGCGGAGCGCGATCAGGTCTGGGCCAATGCAGAGGCGATGCTGCGGGAAGCGCAGGCAATCGGGAGCAAGGGGCTGATCCTCTGCCCGCATTGCAGTGCCGATGATTCGCGCAGCGCGGAACAGAAGAAGCAGGAAACGCTTGAAGCGCTGATCGCCCTCGCGCCGCTGTTCAAACAGTATGGCGTCACCGGGCTGGTGGAGCCGCTGGGCTTCGGCATCAGCTCACTGCGCTCCTCACTGCTGACCCAGTCGTTGATCCGCGATTCGGCTGCGCCTTACAAACTGGTGGTCGATACCTTCCATCACCACCTGGATGAGGTGGATCAGGCTGCGTTTGACCAGCAGATGTCCATGGAGAGCATCGGGCTGGTGCACCTGTCCGGCGTGGAAGACCCGCGGGACAAATCCCTGCTCACCGACGAAGAGCGCATCATGCTGAGCCAGGGCGACCTGCTGAAAAGCAAACAGCAGGTGGATAACCTGGAGCGGCTGGGGTATCAGGGGATCTACTCGTTTGAGCCGTTCTCCTCCGTGCTGGAAAACTGGCAGGAAGCGGATATTGAGCGCGAAATCAAACAGAGCATGGCGTTGATTCAGGGCTGATAACGGCCGGTTGATGCTCTCACCCGCGGGTGCCGTTCTTCCTCTGATACGGCTCTTCCTGTGATACGGCTATTCCTGTGATACAGCTCTTCACGTCATACGACTGCCCGGCCGCAACCATGGCCGGGCCTTTTCCTGGGGGCGTCAGGCGAGGTATTTTTTCAGCGCCTGCGCCGCCTGTGACAGCGCCATCTTCACCGCCGGCACCTGGCTGAGCGGGTTCAGCAGCCCGTAATCGTGGATCAGGCCGTTATAGCGCACCAGCGTGGTTTCCACCCCGGCTTCATTCAGTTTACGTCCGTATGCCTCGCCTTCGTCACGCAGCACATCAAATTCCGCCACCTGAATCAGGACGGGCGGCAGCCCGGCCAGCTGGTCAGGCGTGGCGCGCAACGGTGAGGCGTGCAACTCGGTGCGTCGGCTCTCATCGGTGGTGTAGTTGTCCCAGAACCATTTCATCATGTTGCGGCTGAGGAAAAAGCCCTCCGGGTAAGCCTGGTAAGAGCCGCTGTCAAAGGCGGCGTCCGTCACCGGCCAGAACAGAAGCTGGAAGCGCAGATGCGGCGCGCCCTGCTCTTTGGCCATCATCGCCACCACGGCCGCCATGTTGCCGCCGACGCTGTTGCCCACCACCGCCAGCCGCCCGCCGTCGAGATTCAGCTCTGCGCCGTGGCCCGCCACCCAGCAGGTTGCGGCATAGGCCTGATGAATGGCTACCGGGTACTGCGCTTCCGGAGAGGGGGTGTAGTTCACGAACACCGCTGCTGCGCCGCTCTCTACCACCAAATCGCGCACCAGGCGCTGATGCGTCGGGAAGTCCCCCAGCACCCAGCCGCCGCCGTGGAAAAACATAAACACCGGCAGCATACCGGCCGCGCCTTCCGGACGCACAATGGTCAGGCTGAGATCGTGCCCGCCGCTGTTCACGGTGCGTTCGGTGATCTCTACACCGGAGAGATCGACCTCCACGGAATTCTGCGCATCCGTCAGCACCTGCCGCGCCGCCTCGGGCGAAAGCTGCTCCATCGGCGGGCCACCGGCCGCGTTCAGCTGGCTGAGAAACTGCTCAATATGGCGGTCGGTCGTGGCCTGCTCCGGGGTTATCGCGTTGCTCATCATCTTCTCCTGGAAAAGTGGAACGGGGGAAAAAGCAAAAGGTCAGGTGGCCTGCGCGCAGCACACAGGCGTGGCGCGGAGGAAACCGGTGCGCCGTCAGATCACTGTTCGATCACGATTTTGCCCATATGCTGGCCGGAATATTCGTAGTTGAAGGCGTCCGGCAGTTCCTCAAGGGCAAAGGATTTGTCGATCAGCGGCGTCACGCGGTTGGCGTCCAGCGCGCGGATCATCTCCTGCTGGTGCCGGCGGCTGCCTACGGTAATACCGCGCAACGCCGCCTGTTTGGCCATCAGCTGGGCGGTGGGCACCTCACCCGCCAGGCCGGTAAAGACGCCAATCAGCGCGATATGGCCGCCGATGGCCACCGCGTCGATGGAGTTCGCCAGCGTGCCCGGCCCGCCGATTTCAATCACATGGTCAACGCCACGGCCGCCGGTCAGTTCCCAGATCTGCTTGCCCCAATCCTGATGCTGCCGGTAATTCACCCCGGCATGCACACCCATCGTTTTCAGGCGTGCGAGTTTTTCATCAGACGAGGAGGTGGCGAAGACGCGCGCGCCCATCATCTGCGCCAGTTGCAGCGCAAACAGCGACACGCCGCCGGTGCCGAGGATCAGCACGTCATCCCCCGCTTTGAGGCCGCCGTTGACCACCAGCGCGCGCCAGGCCGTCAGCCCGGCGGTGGTGAGTGTGGCGGACTGGGCGTGGCTCCAGCCCTGTGGCGCAAGGGTGAAGAAACTGGCCGGGCGCACCACCCAGGGGGTGGCGTAGCCGTCGATGCCGTCGCCCGGCGTGCGGGCAAAGCCGGTGACCGGGCAAGGGCCGTCCTCCCAATCCGGGAAGAAGCAGGAGACGACGTGATCGCCTGCTTTCAATGTGGTGACGCCTGCGCCGACGCTCTCCACCACGCCCGCGCCATCAGACAGCAACAGCCGCCCGGCCTCTGAGGGCATCATCCCGGCCGCGACCGCGTAATCATGGAAGTTAAGCGAGTTGGCGTGAATGCGCACCCGCACCTCGCCCGGCCCCGGTTCGCCCGGTTCCGCGACCTGTTCAATCACAATGTTTTCGATGCCGGGCGTCTGCCCGCGTTTGGCTGCTTTCATGGGATACCACGCTGATTGCTGAAGAGAAAAAGGGGGAAGCCTGCGGCCCCGCCTGTTTCAAGGGTAGTTCAGGCTGGTTTGTCCGGGGAAAAAGGCACCGTAAAAGGTGCCCGGGTGACCAAAAAAAGGCACCGCAAAAGGTGCCTGGATTGAAGAAAAAAGCACCGCGCAGGGTGCCCGGGCAGGAAAAAGAAGCAGCTATACCTTGAGTTCCATCCGTTTAATTTCACCCACGACAAACAGGTAACAGACCATCGCCATCAGCGCGGAGCAGCCGACAAAGATCAGCGCCGCGTTGAACGAGTGCAGCTCACTGACCAGGTAACCAATCACCAACGGGGTGACGATCGAGGCGACGTTGCCGAACACGTTGAACAAACCGCCGCACAAGCCAACAATCTCTTTCGGGGCGGTGTCGGCAATCACCGGCCAGCCCAGCGCGCCGAACCCTTTGCCGAAGAACGCCAGCGCCATCAGCGCCACCACCAGCGTGGTGCTGTTGGTGTAGTTACACAAAATGATGCTGGAGGCGAGCAGCATCCCCAGCACAATCGGCAGTTTCCGCGCCAGCGTCAGTGACATGCCGCGTTTGATCAGCGCATCCGAGAACAGGCCGCCCGACACCCCACCAATAAAGCCGCACAGCGCCGGGATGGAGGCCACCAGCCCCACTTTCAGGATCGACATCCCTTTGTCCTGCACCAGATAGATCGGGAACCAGGTCAGGAAGAACCAGGTGATAGTGTTGATAAAATATTGGCCGAAGAAGATGCCGAGCATCATCCGGTTCGCCAGCAACTGTTTGAGGTACGCCAGTTTCGGGCCGCCGCCCGCTTTTTTCGCCTGCGGATGATCCATGTCAACCACCGCGCCGCCCTGCGCCACGTACTCCAGCTCCTGTTTGGACATCCGTGGGTGGTCAGTGGGGTTATGGATATATTTCACCCAGACCGCCGTCAGCACGAAACCTATCGCGCCCATCACGGTGAACACATGCTGCCAGCCCCAGGCGTAAGTCAGGTAGCCGAGCAGCGGGGAGAAGATCGCCAGGGAGAAGTATTGCGCCGAGTTAAAAATCGCAGAGGCGGTACCGCGCTCTTTGGTCGGGAACCAGGCGGCAACGATGCGCGCATTGGCCGGGAACGAGGGGGCTTCCGAAAAACCGAGCATGAAACGCATCGCAAACATCGACGCTGCCGCCCAGGCCAGCGGCACCAGATGCACAAACCCTTGCAGGAAGGTAAACAGCGACCAGAAAAACAGGCTGTAGGTATAGACCTTTTTAGAACCGAAGCGGTCAAGCAGCCAGCCGCCGGGGATCTGCATCAATAAATAGGCCCAGCCAAACGCCGAGAAAATATAGCCCATCGACATGGCGCTGAGGTGCAGCTCTTTGCCTACGGCGCTGCCGGCAATGGAGAGGGTGGCGCGGTCAGCATAATTGACCGCCGTCACAATAAAAATAATCAGTAAGATCAGATAGCGGGTGCGATGGCCCTTTGCTGCCGCTTCAACGGTCGTGACGCTCATCTCTTGATCCTCAAAGTGATTGATTTTGTGCTTTTTATTTGGCACAGCGGCATCAGCCCGCCGCTGCGGGAAATAATGGGAGCCATAAACATTCAGGAAAGAAATGAAATCTTAAAGGACATTCATCTGAATACCATTGTGCAGATGTACAATTCACGCGATGAATAAAAGCCGATAAATATCAGGATGCCTAACGCAATGCGCGATAGATCGCACATTGCTTTTTTAGTGGTGGGAAACCGGCAGGAAAAGGCGTTTTTCAGCGCCGGATCACAAATAACGCCGATGTGCGCCAGCGCACAAATAAAGGTAAAAAGGATTTAATAGAGAAATAATGCGGCGCGCGTCAGCTCCGCTCAATCTCTTTTGCGGTGCGGTCGAGGCTGTCAATAATGGCGTGCAGCGTTTCGGAGGATAAATCCTCTTTCGATAAACGCATATTCAGCGCGGTGCGGAAATTATTAATGGCGCGTTCCATTTCCGGGATAGCGCGGTTATTGGCCAGCACGGCCAGCGCATGTAACCGCCCGGCGGCGCGCGCCAGTGTCTCCCGGTTTTCATGCAGAAATTCCCCACCCCGGGCGGTCAGCCCATACTCTTTTTTGCCAGTGGCATTATCGCGGGCGTCAATATAGCCCATCTCCTCCATCAGGGTGAGGTTGGGGTAAATAATGCCGGGGCTGGGCGTATATTCCCCGCCGGCGCGATCCTCAATCGCCTTAATTAATTCATAGCCATGCGCCGGGCGGGTTTCCAGCGCCGAGAGCATCAGCAAACGAATATCATTGGCATCGAATAATTTTTCACGGCGCTGTTTTTTGCCGCCCATTCCCTGGCCGCGATCGGTCCGTGCTTTTTCACCGGCAGAAAAAATAAGCGGGACATTGGCGTTATTGATGGGCGTTTTCATAGGTCAGGGCACAGGCAGGGAAACAGCCCCGAAGCATATCGGGGCGGCTTACGGATTACAAGGCGCGCGGCCGCTGCCGGGCGCCGGAGCATTATTTCTGGTGCCAGTAGGCCACAGCGCGCAGGCGGTCGGCATCCGCTCCTCTTTCGAGTAACTGGTCACTGATCGTTTTCACCAGACTCCCTTCACCGGTGATCCACATGAAGCTGTCTTCCGGCGGCAGCGGCAGCGCAGCCATGCGGGCGCTAAGCTGGTCGGCGTCCGCCGGCAGCCATTCGCACTGCACATGCGCCAGATCCGCCAGATAGGCTTTTGCCTCCGGGCGCTGGTGGCTGACCAGCGCCGTCACCTGAATGTGCTGATGCGGGGCCAGCGCCAACAGGCGGCGGCGCAACGCCGGCAGGCCGGACTCATCGCAGAGGTAAACCTGGTGCGCGTAGGTTTCCGGCACCACCAGCGAGCCGCGCGGCCCGCCCATCGCCAGCGCGTCCCCCGGTTTGGCGGCCACCGCCCAGTCACTCGCCAGGCCCTGCGCATGGATGAAGAAATCCACCGTCAGCTCATTGGTCGCCGCATCAAAATGCAGCGGTGTGTAGTCACGCGCGGCCGGGCGCTTGTCACCCCAGACGATGCCCTCCGGCGTCACGTCCGGCAGGTGCAGTTCGCCGGTTTCCCGATCGGGAAAGAAGATCTTGATGTGGTCATCAAAACCGGCAGAGCTGAAGCCCTTGAGCTGGTCGCCGTGAAACACGATCCGGCGGAAGCAACCGGCCACGGTGTCCGCTTGTTTTACCGAAATCTGCCGGAACACCAGCGCATTGCGCACGCGGGTGGGTAATGGGGTTATGCCTGGGGTGGTGGAATGCTGCATCGCGGGGCCTTCTCTCTGAAACAGGGATTCGCCGGGCATGCACCGCACAGGGCGGCGGTCACCGGCATGGGGTTTAAAATATATCTTAGATATATTTTAACCACAATATGGGGTGGCAACGTCGCGCGGTAAAGTCCGCCGGTTTCCGGCCGATACTGAAGGTGAAAGCTGCGTTTCTTTTAACATTTCTGTCATATAAACGCGAAATTGGTCTCATTCGTAACTCAGGCAGCTTGCAGATTGGTCATCAGTAAACCCCTTTACCGAAAAGTGCGCTGGATTGTTACATTTTCCCGGCTGAAACGGGAACCGGTTCCAACTGTGCGATGTGATCTTTATCACACTGATATATAAGAAATAGTTAACAAATCCAGCGCGCCGGATTGATTCATTTTTAGCCATCTCATTGAATTATATTTACATTTATTCGTATCTTGTAATTTCATTAACATTTGCAGGTGTAGGACAGCTATGTAAACTAACGAACTTTTAAAGATACTTATAAAAAATTAACAACCATTTAATGTGAGACACCTCCTTTTATGCTTCTTCAAAAAGAGACTTCCCGACGTAAGTTCCTGCTTGGGTCGCTGGCTGCGCTGCCGTTAAGCGGCATGATCCTGAAAGGGCTGACGGCCGCAGAAGCCGCTGAACTGGCTGCGCCCGATCTGGCTGCTTACAAGCCGATCTTCTTTAAGGCTGATGAGTGGCAATTCATCCTCGCGGCGACCGATCGCCTGATCCCGGCCGGCGGCAAAGGCAAAGCGCCCGGCGCGCTGGAGACCAATGTGCCGGTGTTTATTGACCAGCAACTGCACGGCGATTTCGGCGAAGAGATTTACATGCAGGGGCCGTTCAATGCGCATGCCCCGGCCACCATGGGTTACCAGTTACCCTTCCGCCCGCAGCAGATCTATAAAAACGGCATCCGCCTGGTGAATGCCTGGAGCCAGGCAACGCATCAGAAACCGTTCCACCAGCTCTCCCAGCAAGAGAAAGATGACGCGCTGACGCAGATGCAGAAGAACGGCATCGACTTCGCAACGCTTGGCGAAAACGACCTGAAAGCCTCGCACTTCTTTAACCAGCTGCTGACCGACACCAAACACGGTTACCTCTCCGACCCGATTTACGGCGGCAACAAAGGGATGAAAGCCTGGATCGCCATCGGCTTCCCCGGCGCACGCGCCAGCTATCTGGAGTGGGTGAAGCAACACAACATCCCTTACCCGCTGGGGCCGGTGAGCCTGCAGGGCGCGCGTGCCTGAACCAGGCCGTCGTGAGGTGTTTTTTAGCAATTTTTGTGATTTTTACAGGGTAAATGATGGCACAGCTGAATAAAGAAGAAGTCGACGTCGTTGTGGTCGGCCTGGGCTGGGCCGGCTCGCTGATGAGTATCGAGCTGGCAATGGCAGGACTGAAAGTGCGGGCGCTGGAAAAAGGCGCGGATCGTACCTATGACGATTTCGCCTACCCGAAACCGGCAGACGAGTACGCCTACGGCGTGCGTAACAAAGTGATGACCACCCCGGCGGAATCCGCCGTGACCGTGCGCTACACCATGCAGGACATCGCCCTGCCGACCCGCAAATGGGGCGCGTTTGTGCCCGGCGGCGGCGTAGGCGGCTCCGGCCTGCACTGGACCGGCGTGCTGATCCGCCCGACGCCGATTGACCTGAAGCTGAAAACCTATGCCGATGAGGCGTACAAGCCGGGCATCCTTCAGGACGATATGCGCGTCATGGATTTCCCGTTCACCTGGGACGAGATCGAACCCTATTTTGATAAGTTCGAGCGCATCTGCGGCCAGTCCGGTAATACCGGCAACCTGCGCGGCAAGATCCTGCCGGGCGGCGACCCGTTCGAAGGCCCGCGCTCCAACCCGATGCCGCTGCCGGCGCTGGAAGACACGCTCAACAACGTGATGTTCGCTGAAGCCGCGAAAAAGCTCGGCTACCACCCGTTCCCGAACCCGTCTGCCGCCGTCTCCCGCGCCTGGACCAACCCTTACGGCAACCAGATTGCACCGTGTAACTACTGCGGTTATTGCAGTAAATACCCGTGCCTGAACTACTCCAAAGCCTCACCGCAGACGGCGGTGATGGACGCGCTGAAGCGCATGGAAAACTTCTCTTACGAAGTGCACGCCAACGTGCTGAAAGTCGAATTGCATGATGACAAGAAAACCGCCAAAGGCGTGACGTATATCGACCGGGACGGCAATGAGTGCTTCCAGCCGGCGAAAATCGTGGTGCTGAGCAGCTTCCAGCTCTACAACGTGCACCTGATGCTGCTCTCCGGCATCGGCAAGCCGTACAACCCGGTGACGGAAGAGGGTGTGGTTGGCCGTAACTATGCGTTCCTGAGCAACGGCGGCGCGACGCTGTTCTTCAAAGACAAAAACTTCAACCCGTTCGCCACCTCCGGCCCGACCGGGCAGATGTTCAATGACATCTCGCCGGGCAACGTCGACGGCCCCGGCCTCGGCTTTATCGGCGGTGCGAAGATCCACAGCTCACAGGCCACCGGCACCCCGATCGGCACCTCATTGCCGAAAGGCGTCCCGAACTGGGGCACCGGCTGGAAAGAGGGTCTGGAAGAGTGGTACGGCCATTCGATGAAGATTAGCATCACCACCACCTGTATGTCGTATCGCGATATCTACCTCGATCTCGATCCGAACTACACCAATGAACACGGCCAGCCGCTGCTGCGCATGACCTTCAACTGGAAGCAGAACGAGCTGAAACTCCAGCAGTACCTGAAAGGGATTGTCGGCAACATCGCCAAAGAGCTGAACCCGGACAGCATGAGCATGAGCTTCCTGCCGATGGACGCCACCTTTGACCTCACCAAATACGTCTCCACCCATAACGTGGGCGGCGCGGTGATGGGTGACGACCCGCGCACCTCAGCGCTGAACCGCTACCTGCAAAGCTGGGACGTGCACAACGTGTTTGTGCCGGGCGGTAACGCCTTCCCGCAGAACTTCCAGGCGAACCCCACCGACACCATCGGTGCCATTACCCTGATGGCAGCGCAGGCGATCAAGGAACAGTATCTGAAAAACCCCGGTCCACTGGTGCAGGTGTAAGCGTATGAAAATGTTAACAATGAAACGTTTTTTTAACGTCAGCGCGCTGGCGCTGGCGGCCGGTTTTGCCTGGCAGGCGCAGGCGGCGGATGAGGCAGCACTGATCAAGCAGGGCGAGTACCTGTCCCGGCTGGGCGACTGCATGGCGTGCCACTCGCTGCCCAATAAACCGGCCTACTCCGGCGGCCTGGCGATCGAGTCCGATCTCGGCACGATCTACTCCACCAACATCACGCCGGACAAAACGCACGGCATCGGCAACTACAGCGAGCAGCAGTTCTCCGACGCGGTGCGCAAAGGGGTGTTGCCGGAC
>Ga0209463_1001709_pt1 | contig 12953 bp, 15 predicted proteins | sample AgamicMgSfrz_FD_187169 | JGI IMG/M metagenome (GOLD analysis project Ga0209463, IMG submission 187169) | Agave microbial communities from Guanajuato, Mexico - Mg.Sf.rz (SPAdes) (version 2) | ecosystem: Host-associated > Plants > Phyllosphere > Phylloplane/Leaf | place: Guanajuato, Mexico... | reverse complement strand
AAGAATATGATCATATTACGGAAACAACTAATTTTAATGGAATTAAAGTATTAAATAATACAAGTGCATTAAATGTAAATAGTGGAGAAGGAGCCGAAACGATTCAAACAACTGACTTAAGCAGTGGAACATCTAATGCTGTTAATTTAGAAAACATTAACTTAACTGCTCCAGGAGGTGCACAAACTGCTTTAACACAAATTCAAGATGCACTTAAAGCTGTTTCAGATACTCGAACATCTTTTGGCGCACAGCAAAATGCGTTAGAGCAAAGAATAAACGTAAATGCAGCAATGGAAATTGAACAAACACGTGCGGTTTCCAAAATAGAAGATGCAGACATGGCACAATCCGTTTCTGATTTAGTAAAACAAAATATTTTATCGCAATCCACGATAGCAGCAATGAAACTTCAACAATCAAATTCATCCATGATGACTCAATTATTATAAAAAGAATAAATAAGATGGTTTTTATTTTTTCATTTTATGGTATAATAGAATTCATAAATTAAAGGGGGAATGTCAAATGGCAATTATTAATGCAACTACTGAAAACTTTGAAAAAGAAGTACAAAACGGCGTGGTATTGGTGGATTTCTGGGCAACTTGGTGTGGACCATGCAAGATGATCGCGCCTGTTTTGGAAGAACTTAACAACGATTTAGGCGAAGATGCAAAAATCGTAAAAGTGGATATTGACCAAAACCAAGAGTTGGCTATGAAATATGGTGTGATGAGTATTCCTACACTTTTAGTCTTAAAAGACGGTGAAAAAGTGGAAACAACGGTTGGTTTTCAACCAAAAGAAAAGTTACATAGTTTACTAGCTAAACACATTTAAAAACATGGAGAAATCCATGTTTTTTTCATATTCAAATGACTTAACAAATGATTTTTTTTACCGTAAAACTAAATAAAGGGAGGAAGTTTATGAACATATATACCAATTTAGCCTCACTTTATTCTCAGCGTACTTTGCAAAAAAATCAAGAACGATTAGAAATAACGATGAAGAAATTAGCTAGTGGAAAAAAAGTTAACTCTTCATCCGATGATGCTGCAGGACTTGCCATTTCCACACGAATGACATCTCAAATTAAAGGAAATCAAAAAGGAATAGAAAATATGGAAGATGCGATCAATCTCCTACATACAACCGACGGCGGGATTTCCTCTATTGAAAATCATCTTCAACGCATGCGCGAACTTGCTCTTCAATATCAAAATGGAACGTTATCTTCCTCTGATCGAATCAATATTGAACAAGAATGGAATACTTTGAAAGATTCAATTGATAAAATTTCAGATTCTACCATGTTTAACGGAAAACAAGTGTTACAAGTTGGAAATGGAATGAGATTTCATGGAACAAAAGAACAAGTTAAAATCAATTATTCTGCTGATCTTAATCCTCAGACATTCACGGCTTCTCTTTGGGTGAAAGCGGACGGAAACGAAGGGAAATATGTTGCACCCCTTTTTTCAAGATACGGAGAAGGAACATCGGGAAATTATAACCTAGAAGGATTTAATTTTTATAAAACGCCTGAAGATCAATGGTCGTTTTGGGTAGGACCAGGAAAAGGAGTCAAAGGTTTCACAACGGTTAATGCTCCAAATAAAGTTGATTTTGGAGAATGGTACCACTTAGTAGGAAGTTACGACGGAGAACAAATGCATTTTTACATAAACGGAACGTTAATTGGTTCTAAAACGACAGCATATGTTCCAACTAATAAAGCAAATATATACATAGGGGCAGGAAGTTATTCGGGCGGAGGCTATCAGTTAGATGGAGAAATGGACGATGTGAAAATTTATGATCGAGCGTTAACAGAAGATGAAATCAGCGCGTTATATCAAGGAAAAGAAGTAAAAGAAGGAATTATTGGAGATTGGGATCTTGGAGAAACGGAAAATGGACAAGTGAAAAATCAAACAGGAACAGGACATGACGGAAAAATAGAAGGAAACACCGAAATCACAGGTTCATTTGAACATATTGGGATTCATACAAGCGAAGGAGCTGATGATACCTTTACGTTTAAACTTTCTACAATATCAACTACCAGTTTAGGATTAAAAGAAGAAACGTTAGCGGATAATGATGTGATTGAGCGTTTAGATCGTGCCATTCATTTTGTAACAAATAGAAGAACGGAAATCGGTTCCTATGAAAATAGTTTAAAGACACGTATAGAAAATAGTTATAAAACCAATGAAAATATGATTTCATCACGTTCTAGAATAGAAGATACAGATATGGCAAAAGAAATGAGTGAATGGACAAAACAAAAAATCATTTCTCAGTCTTCTCTTTCTGTTTTAACTCAATCAAATGCCATGCCTCAATGGTATTTATCATTATTGCAATAAGTAGTTAACCTTATGAAATCTATAAGGTTTTTCTTCTTTTTTAATGAAAACAAAAGAGAGGGGGTATTACCATGTTTGAAGATTATTTGGAATTGTATATGGGTTATTTACAAAATATTAACCGTTCCGACACAACAAAAAGACAATATAAAAAAGAACTGCTATCTTTTTTTGCGTTTATTGAAACCAAAAACATACAAGATGTAGAAAAAATAAAAACCATTCACATTGATTTATATCAAAACAAATTATTAGAAAAAGGAAACAAATCTGCAAGTCGTGCTAAAAAAATTTCTGTGCTGAAAAGTTTTTTTCATTTCCTGCATTCCCGCGATTATATTGAAAAAAACCCGACAGCTGCACTTGAACCCATCAAAATAAAAGATGCGGATCGTAAAAAAAGAGACACACTTACGGTAAAAGAAGCAGAAAAGTTCATTGAAAAAATCGAAAAAAATAGCATTCCAAGTTTAAAATTACGCAATAAATTAATTGCGGTTATTTTTGTACTCGGAGGGCTTCGTGTATCAGAGCTATGCAATTTAAAAGTAGAAGATGTTTCACTAAAAGAAAAAACGATATTCGTTCGAAATGGTAAAGGTGGTAAAGATCGAGAAGTTCCGATCTTTAATGAAACAGTAGCAGATATTAAAGAATATTTGCGTTCAAGACCTCATGAATCTGAATACTTTTTCACCAAAAAACATAACGGAGAACCACTTGTTCCTCGGACCGTTCATGCACTTATTAAAGATCATGTAGGGAAAGCTAAAATCGATAAAAATATCGGTTGTCACAGTTTACGAAGAACATCTGCAACCATTCAGCTTTTATCAGGAAATAATATTCGCTATATTCAAGAAAACTTAGGGCACAGCAATATTGGAACAACGATGCTTTATATCCAAGTAGATAAAGAAACACGTAAAGATGAAATTCGAAATAATAACTTGCTGTCAAAACGACTAAAAAAGAAAAAGGAAAAAGAAAAGAAAGACGAATAAACTCAAAAGGTTTTTTCGTTTTTTTTGCAAAAAGAAAAAAAGGAATATAGATCTGAGGGAGTGGTATAAATTATGACAGTAGAAGAAGCGTTGCAAAAAGTATTAGACGCACACGAAGATGTGTTAACTTCTCTTCAAGAATTGCGAATGATTGTGAAAGAAGAAGGCTCATTTATTATTCAAGACTATGTGAAAAAAGAAGATTTTTCATCTGCTCAAAACGTTATCGCAGAATTAGATGCTTTTACAAAAGTTGAGTTTGAATCAAATATGGATCAAATTTCTTCTTCTATGTCTGCTATTTTTGGGAACCGTCAACGAGTGAAACGACCAAAACCAACCGTTACTCATCAACAGATAGTAGAAAAAAAAGAAGAAAAAGTTGCTACGCCAATTGATTTATTAGATGAAGCAGTGGAAGCATTTAAACAACGAAGTTTTTCGATTCATAAAATTGAAAAGCATCATCTTGAAATTTCAAAAGATAATCTCCATTATTACTTTACACCTGTTTATGGAAATCCTACATCGGAGTTTTACCATAAAATCATGGAAGAGAAAAATGAATTAAAAAATATTGGATTCATTTGTAGCAATAAAGAAATATTAGAAAAAGCAAAAAAACATACGTTAGAATGGACAGATCAAAACAAATCACGTTGCAAATTCTTAAGTGTTCGTTTTGCGACAATCGAAGATATTAAACATACACCTAAAGTATTTGAAACCGTTCCATTTTAAAAAAAAGTGAGATTTTTCTCACTTTTTTTTACTTGTTGAAGTTATGATGTGAAAAAAGAAAAAAAGGAGAAAAAATGAAAATAACACACATTTCATCTTATATGAATAATCCTTATTGTTTAAAAGAAACGAAGAAAAAGAGAAAGAAAAACAACCATGTTGGAAAAAAGGAAAAAAATGAAGATTCTGTGTTTATCTCTAACGAAGCTAAAGAATTATATAAAAAAAGCGTACTTATTGTTGTACGCTTTTTATTTTCTTTTTTTATAAAGTTCAAGTGAAAGTTGTTCAATCATATCTTTGTCTAAAAGAGTTTGAATATATCGAGAAGGAATACCGCTATAACCATAATAAATGCCAGCTAATCCTCCAGCAATGGCAGCCGTTGTATCTGCATCAAAACCTGCGTTTACACAATGTTGAACCAAATCCTCATAAGAAGAAGTAGAAAGCAAGTAATAAAGACTCCACTGAAGACTGTTAACCACAAATCCATCAGGATTTCCTGAAGGTTCGCCATGTAGAACCAGTTCATATCGTGTTCCTTTTACTTCTTGTTCGATAGAAGAAGAAAGAGCGGAACCCTTTAATAGATGATGCGCAATTTTGGTATAAAGAACACATGCTTCACTTGCTAGTTCGTCGTGATGAGTCATTTTTGATTGATAATACGCAACACGTGTCGCTTCATTGATATCGCTGTAAAAAAGTGCAACGGGTAAGACGCGCATTAATGAACCGTTTCCTGCTGATTTTCCTCCAAATGAACGATGGGCTTGCTCTGCAGCAAAAAACCAATCTCCGTCATAATGAGTCAATACATGATCAATCGTATTTCCAATATCTTTTGGCATTGTTTCTTTCCATTTTAAAAATTCTTTCCCAATGAATGGATAAGGATTATCAGGTTGTTGCAAAATTCCTCGTGCAACCGCTAATGTCATATCTGTGTCATCGCTTACTTCTCCTTTTTCAAACGAAAAAATTCCTCCGCCTGTAATTTCCGTAATATATCCGTACAAATGTTTAATTTGAATAGGGTCTAAAAATTCTGCGCTTACACCCAGTGCATCTCCTACCGCTACGCCGAATAATCCACCTTTTATTTTATCTAACATAGTTATTCCCCCTTTTAAATAGTTGCTTATTTGGTACTTTCTTTTATAATAAGAAAGTACCTTTATAAAGATCTGGAGGAGAAATTATGAACAAAACACCATTCATTGCCGTAGAAGGACCTATTGGGGTTGGAAAAACATCACTTTCTAGCTATATTTCAAAAGAATTAGGGTTTCCATTGTTAAAAGAAATTGTTGAAGAAAATCCATTTTTAAATAAGTTTTATGACAACCAAGATGAATGGAGTTTTCAAACGGAAATGTTCTTTTTATGCAATCGTTACAAACAATTGCATGATATTCAAAAACACCATTTAAACCAACAACAAGGAGTGGTAGCGGATTATCATATTTTTAAAAATACGATTTTCGCACAACAAACCTTACATAACGGGGAATATGAAAAATACATGAAAATTTATGATATTTTAACAGCTGATATGCCTGTTCCAAATGTGATTGTGTATTTAAATGCAAGCCTTGATACACTGTTAAAACGGATTTCTTTCCGTGGAAGAAGTTTTGAAGAAAACATTGATCCGAATTATTTACAAACGTTATCAAATGATTATGAACTTTTTATGAAATGTTTTAAAGAAACGCACCCTGAAGTGCCTGTGTTGTTTTTTAGTGGAGATGAATATGATTTTGTTAATCATTCAGAACAACGAACACACATCTTAGAAAAAATAAAAGCAGAACTTAAAAAACAGTCTTAATGACTGTTTTTTTATGATATAATAAAATAGAAAGGTGGAATTGGCAGATGTGGATAAAAGATGAAAAAATTATACAAAAAGAAAAGGAAATTATACAGTTTATTCAAGGAATGGAACCGACTACGTATTACCATGAACCAAGTTGCTCACTTTATATTTTTTCGGAACGAATTTCGTTTTCTATTAAGCGAAATGAGCAAGGAACAAAATATGGTGCACGCTTTGTTCGAAGCGAAGAAGCGAAAGGAAGCCTGGGGAGAGGATATATTCACGGAAAAACATTAGAAGAAATAGAAATGAAACTAAAAGAAAAAGCAAAGGAATATTACAAAAATCGAATTAAATGGGTATTAGAAGGAAGAAATCATACGTATTTGCCAAAATTGTTTCATTTTATTTATGAAAAACCGCTTCGACAAAAAATGAATTTTGTAACGGAAATACCAAAATTAGAATTAAATAAACGTATTAAAGAAGCTTTTCATAATCCAACTTGCATTGAATTAACATCAAAAGAAATGAATGAATACATGGAAATATTACAAAATAAAAATCAGAAAAAAAAGCCTGAACGAGGCATAAAAATGGGCGATTTAAAACTATTTATTTATAAAGATCAATTAGATATTTTGCCATTACCTAAAAAAGATATCCAATAATGGATATCTTTTTTCTTATTATTTTCTAAAGTGTTGTTTCATTGATTTTCTTCCTGATGCTTTTCCATCATAATATACTTGTTGGATTAACAGGATCAATGTAAAGAAAGCTAAAATAGAAAAAATGACATACGTTCCTGTGTCACTTTTTGTATGAGCGCTATCACTAATTCCGTCAAAAACAGAATAAATGAGATAAAACACACCGTATTTAAATAATTTTTCTAACATCTTTATCCCAACTTTCTTTCTTAGATATCTTTATTATAAAATATTTCTGCTTTTTTTCACTAAAAAAATACCTTTTATTCAATCTTTACATTTTATAAAAAGTCATTATAATGTAAAAGATGAAATTGGAGGTGGAAAATGTGTTAACTGAACGAGAAAATAAGCGTTTAGAAGAAATTATTTGGGCAGCTATTTTAAAATGTACATACGCCCATGCTGCTTCTAATCCAAGACCCAATGAATTATCGTTCCAAGCAAAAGCTTTAGATTTTTTTCCAACACATATGGCTGGAAAATTAGCGTATAAAGATGAGCATGCAAATCGTTTTGGTTTAATGATTATGAATGTTTTTTATTATTTAAATCAACGTTTTAACACACAAATAAGAATTGACTACAAACCAAGAGAAGAATTCAAGCTATTTCAAACATTAGGACATTTGTTTTCTTATTTTTATCAAAAGTTCTCTTCTGTTCCTGGAATAAAAAACTATTTGGGATAATTTTTTATCCCTTTTTTTTATAGACTTTTCTCAAATATATGGTATATTGGGTAGGAAAATGAGGGAGGCGATTACTGTGTCATTCGAAAAAGACAAAGCACAATACATACCAAAGAACGAATTAACGCTTACTCCTGCGATTTCTGAAGAGATGAATAAGGTTCCTATCTTTAAAAGAGACTATTCAGTAAACAATTATTTTGAAAATTTGCAATACGCCTCTGAACGAGATAGAGAAGTCCAACAGGAGATTCAACAAGCAAAAAAACTAGAAGAAGACATTAGTAAAGTAGATGAAAATGAATACTTAAAAGAAACGTTTGAAGAATATCAAGCTAAAAAAGAACAACTTCAACAAGAAGAAGAAGAAAAATTAGCGGCTAAAAAAGAGCAAGAAAAAAAATTAAAAATGCAACAAGAAAAGAAAAATGCCTATGAAGGTAGTTCAAGACTTGATGATAAAATAGAACGTGCAGAAGAACAAGTGAAAGCATCTGAACAAAAAATAGATGATTTTCGTTTAGATAGTTCAAAAACAGAATTTTTCGCTGAACAAGCGCTTGCTTTTGGAGATGAAAAGAAAGTGGAACAGGCAGTTGACATTGTGGAAGATGATACAAGAGACTTGCATGAAGATGCATATGAAGAACTTGATGATTTTGAACCAATTGGAACAGGTCAATATAAACGTGAAAATTACTATTTTGAACGCGCTAAACTAGATGAAAAAACAGGTGCATTAACAAAAGAATCTCTTCATGATTACCGCAAGCAATTTGCAACAGAATCAGGACAAGAACATCGACAAGGTAACTTTGACCAACATGTTCAATCTGTTCGAAATTACGTCGCACTTGCAACGGGAAGAGATGGAATCGAACTTGAAAAACAACATTCACTTAGCAACAATGTCCGTCAATACGGCAACGAAGGCGGGTTTTAAAAAAAACAGAGAGAACTCTCTGTTTTTTTGTTTTTTAATACCATTTTTTAAAAATTAATCTTCTTCTACTATTTCACTTGAATAAATATAGGTAATGACGGTTTCCCTAAATGCTTTTATTCTTGTCCTGCATTCTAAACAGCTAATTTCTATTTCACTTTCATCTTTTCTAAATAAATCATACGTATCTTCAACAGGGTGGCGACAATTTGGACAAATAATATACTTTGTATTTTCAGTTTGAAAAGACATCTAATCACCTCTAATTTTATTTTATCAAAAAAAAGCTTCGTATGCTAGGCATACAAAGCAAAGAGATAAATAATGGCGTTTATTTATTAAATTTATGCATCCAAAGAACGCCTGACTTCATCAAGCGAGCTAAAGAACCTGATAAAGAAAGACCAAATGCCGTTCCAAAACCTTCATGTTTCCCAAGTGAACCAAGAGAACCTTTAATTTTCATTTCAGGTAATGGTTTTGGTTCACGATCATTTACAAGGTCTGCTAATACTTCTACGATTTGTTTTCCTTGTGCTTTAGCAAGTTGTGCGCTTGGTGCATGAGGAAGACTAGCACAATCTCCTACAACGAACACGTTTTCAAAGTCAGGGATTTGATGAAAATCATTCAGTACGATGCGTCCATATCGATCTTTTTTTACTTCCAGCGGTTCAATAACACTATTAGGTTTAATACCACCTGCCCAAATCGTTACATCGGTTAATAAGCACATCCCTGTGTTACTAACGGCACCATTTTCGATATATTCCACATGAGAATTATGAATAATTTCAACATCATGTTCCACTAACCACTGCGCCACATGTTCTTGTAATTTTTTAGGTAGGGCTGGTAAAATCGTACTTCCTTTATCGAGTAAGCGAATTTTTAAATCTTTTCTACTTTCACGGATTTCACTAGCAAGTTCTACGCCTGTAAGTCCTGCGCCAACGATCGTAATTTGACCATAAGGACGTGCGTTTTGGACAGCTTCGAATGTTTTTCGGCTATTTTCAATACTTTGTACACTATAAGCGAATTCTCTTGCTCCTTTGATGTCATAATACTTGTCCTCACATCCAAGTCCGATCACTAAATAATCATACGAAACAACACCACTATGCCCAAGTAATACGTTTTTATCTTTTAAATTAATACGCGTTACTACATCACATACAAACGTAACTTGTGGATGTTCAGGGAATTCCATGCGTACTTCTTTATCTGAAACTGTTCCTGCTGCCAGTGCATAAAATTCTGTTTTCATCGTATGAAAAGGCGTTCGATCAATTAATAAAATTTGTACATCTTCGGGTATATTTTTTTCTACCAATTTTGAAATAATTTTATATCCTCCATATCCTCCACCTAATACAACAACTTTTTTCATCTTAAATTCCTCCTTTGAATTATCCTTATTTGTCCTTGATACATTACTAGTATAAAACAATTCGACCGCTTTTGTCAGAAAATTAAAAATAAAAAAGCATACCTAGGTATGCTTTTTTATTTTGACAATTCAATAATCATATCGCGAAGTTCAGCAGCACGCTCGAAATCTAATTGTTTTGCTGCTTCTTTCATTTCTTTTTCTAGTTTTTCAAGAAACTTTTTCTTTTCTGCTTTTTTGAGTTTTTTCACATCGGTTTGAAGTGATAATGCTTTTTCTTCGGTTTCTGTTATCGCGGTTGCTTGAATAATAGCTTGAATCGCTTTTTTAATTGTTTTTGGTGTAATACCGTGTTGTTTATTATAGGCTTCTTGAATGCTTCTGCGGCGATTCGTTTCATTAATCGCAATATCCATTGAACGCGTAATTTTATCAGCGTACATAATGACTCTTCCGTTTTCATTTCTTGCTGCACGACCAATGGTTTGAATAAGGCTTCGCTCTGAACGTAAAAAACCTTCTTTATCTGCATCTAATATGGCTACAAGGGACACTTCTGGAATATCGAGTCCTTCTCGAAGTAAATTGATACCCACTAATACATCAAATGCACCTTGTCGTAATTCTTTGATGATCGCTATGCGCTCGAGAGTTTGAATATCAGAATGAAGGTACTTTACTTTGATACCTTTATCTTTTAAATAAGTCGTCAAGTCTTCGGACATTTTCTTAGTTAATGTGGTCACAAGTACACGACTTTTTTGTTTAACGCATTCTTGAATTTCATCTAATAAATCATCAATTTGACCTTTAATTGGTTTAATTTCAATATTTGGATCAAGAAGTCCTGTTGGACGAATAATTTGTTCTGCTGTTTGTTCACTGTGTTCTAGTTCATAGTTTCCTGGAGTTGCAGATACATAAACGGTTTGACCCATTCTTTCTTTAAATTCGTCAAATGTTAACGGTCGATTATCCGCGGCAGAAGGGAGACGAAATCCGTGTTCAATTAAATTGTGTTTTCTTGTTTTATCTCCGCCGTACATGGCACCTGTTTGAGGAACCGTTACATGTGATTCATCAATAAATAGTACATAATCCTCTGGGAAATAATCTAGCAATGTTTTAGGAGGTGTTCCAGGTTTACGACCTTCTAGGACTCTTGAATAGTTTTCAATCCCTGAGCAAAAACCCATTTCTCGCATCATTTCAATATCGTAATTGGTACGTTGTTCAATACGCTGCGCTTCTAACAAGTTGCCTTGTTTGGTTAATTCAGTAACGCGAAGCGTTAACTCTTTTTCAATATCTTTAATCGCTCTTTCCAATACTTCTGCAGATGTAACAAAGTGAGAAGCTGGGAAAATTGCGACGTGTTGTCTCTCTCCAATTCGATTTCCTGTTACTAAATCAATTTCGCTAATACGTTCGATTTCGTCTCCAAAAAACTCAATACGAATCGCTTGTTCTGTTCTAGAAACAGGAACAACTTCCACAACATCGCCTCGTACACGGAATTTGCCCCTTGAAAAGTCAATATCGTTTCGTTCATATTGCATATCAACCAAACGACGAAGTAAATCATCTCGACTCATTTCGGTATCACTTCGAAGAGATAAGACGTGTTTTTTATATTCTTCAGGATTACCTAAACCGTAGATACACGAGACACTAGCTATCACGATAACATCTTCACGTTCAAGTAAGGCACTTGTTGCTGAGTGACGAAGTTTATCAATTTCATCGTTGATGGATGCGTCTTTTTCAATAAACGTATCGGTATGTGCAATATAGGCTTCAGGCTGATAATAGTCATAATAACTAACAAAATACTCAACTGCATTGTGAGGAAAAAACGCTTTAAATTCTGAGTAAAGTTGTGCGGCTAATGTTTTATTATGAGCAATAATTAAAGTCGGTTTGTTTATTTTTTCAATAATATTTGCCATCGTAAAGGTTTTACCTGTCCCTGTTGCTCCAAGTAAAATTTGATTTTTTAATCCGTTGTTAAGTCCGTTTGTTAATTCAGTAATCGCATTTGGTTGATCTCCTTGAGGAGAGTAATCAGAAACCAATTGGAATTTTTTCTTATTCATAATATCACCTCTGTTCCTTTACTATACCATGTTCCCAAAAAAATGAAAATAAATTGAATTTTTGTGTTATAATTTTTAAAAAATAGATTGGGGATGACAAAAATGGCAATTGAAATGACTTATTTTCAAACATTTTCGTTTGTAAAAGAAAGTGATAATAGTTTTGAATTTGTCAGAAGTGAAGAAGAGTTGGATGAATTTTTTACATTTGGAGAGTATTTTGATGTAGTCGAAACGGCTAAAACATTAGGACTGGAAGATGTTTTTAGACATGTTGTCCCTTACACACAAGAATTAGAATTTTTTGTTAATAAAAAAGAGAAAAAAGAATTAGAAGAAATGCTCATTTCGCCAGCAGAATGTTTAAAAATCAATAAAGAGTATGGATTGTTTGATCAACTCTTGCATGCAAATCCTGAGTTTGATATTTATTTAAAATCTGTTTTAAACAATTGGAAAAAAAATAGATACGTCATTATTCATAGTTGTTAAAAAAAAGATGCCTTAAGGCATCTTTTTTGTGTAGCTTAAGGATGTTTTAAGAATAACTTTCTTAAACGAAAGCTTGGGTAAGATAAGATATTTTCTTTTGTTTTTTCAATGGATTGACTAAAAAAAGATCCATTATCAATAAGCTTGATAAAACGTCTTTTTAAAACAGAAACTTCTTCTTTTTCTGAAAGAGAAAACGAAATAAAATGGTTATTACAATAACCTAAATCTGCTCTACCTTCAAAATCGCCCATAAATACTTTAGTGGAAATATGAGACAAAGCACTTCTACATGTAAGGTCCATTTCACTGATAACCTTTGAAGAGTGATAAAACGAAAAAAGTAATTTTCGTGCCCATATTTTATTTTCTGTTACCAGAGAATCTAATTTAATTTTTTCTAAAGTATTTTTTCCAAGAGTAATCATTTCTTTCGAAAGAAATGATTGGAATGTTTGTGTGGTTTTAATCGATTTGTTTTCTTTTGAAAAAACCGTTATTTCTTTATATTCAATATGTGGTGTAGGAAATTTTTCGAGAAAATACGTTTGTGTTAACGTAAGAAAATCACCCGAAATTTCCGCTTCAGAACAAATATAACGAATACTTTCATAATCAAATTCCATTTCAATTACCCCCTCTTTTAAATAACAATCGAAGTCGTAAGCGATGGTAT
>Ga0209463_1001707_pt1 | contig 12957 bp, 14 predicted proteins | sample AgamicMgSfrz_FD_187169 | JGI IMG/M metagenome (GOLD analysis project Ga0209463, IMG submission 187169) | Agave microbial communities from Guanajuato, Mexico - Mg.Sf.rz (SPAdes) (version 2) | ecosystem: Host-associated > Plants > Phyllosphere > Phylloplane/Leaf | place: Guanajuato, Mexico... | reverse complement strand
AGATACATTGTATATTATTTTATTTGGTTTATTATTTTTGGTTACGTGTTTATACCAAGCGATTTTACCTAGTGGGAAGAAGCAGGTTCAAGGTATAGCTGAAGAGATGTAGTATATCTGTCTTTTGTTTCTGAATATTCTATCGAAGGGTAAGGGGAAATCGTCATGTTGATGCGAATTGTTAAATGGTGGGGTGTTACTTGTTTACAGCTAGTAGCTGCTATTTTATGTATAATATGCCTAGGTGCACTGCCACGTTTATTTAAGGGGTTGCAAATTGATTTAATTGGTTTTTGGAACACGATTGTATTTCTTGGAGGGAAGTTACTTCAACCGGGTGAAATAACATATGGATTTCGGGACTCAAGAAAATTATTTCCGCAAATATGGATTCATTATATTGAAACGATGATTGTATTTCTCTCAGCGTTTTTACTATCTTTGCTTATAGCGTATGTACTTGTCGTTTGGGTATTGCAGCGTTCTCACATGAAACAGAAAATGTGGAACGGGATTTTTCTTACGCTTGAGAGTATACCAGATATATTACTTATTTTATTATCACAACTTCTTGTCGTAATTCTTTTTCAAAAAACAGGATTTATGCCGGTCAAACTAGCTGGATTAGGGGAAGAAAGGATACGTTTGTTACCGATTATATGTCTTACAATACCAACAACATTATTATTTATTAAACTGTTGTTATTACGATTTAAAGAAGAGTTAGAGAAAGATTATAGTTTGTTTGCCAAGAGTAAAGGATTAAGCTTACAGCATATTTTGACACATCATATTTCAAGAAATGTTTTATTGACGACAATTTATTATGCGAAAACAAATATATTATTTATGCTTTCCAATTTATATATTATTGAATGGATATTTAATACATATGGTATGTTTGTTTTTGTAAAAGAAAATTCTAAATTAGAAATATTTACAGTGAGTCTAGTAATATTATACGTACCGCTTTTTATACTATTTCGTATATTACATACACTCTTGCAAAATGTGATAAAGGAGCGTGTGTAATATGTGGCAAGTTGTAAAAAGAGATGTGAGATTTTGGATAGGTATTACTTTTTTAAGTGTACTAATGATTGTTAGTATTGGATATACGGTGTTTTTTGATGGGAATATTCGCGAACTTACGATGATGTATAACGAAAAAGGAGAACTAGAGGCAGCTCCATTTTCGCCATCAAGTAAATTTTGGTTTGGAAGTGATGTGAAAGGCCGCGACCTTGTCCAATTAATAATAGAAGGCGCGAAATGGACAGTTGGAGCGAGTATAATTATAGCGATTTTACGAGTTATAGTTGGAGGGGGAGTTGGTTTACTTCTTGGTATGTATGGTAAACGTTCTTTTCCAGTTATTTCATCATTTTTTGATCCTTTTAGTATTGTACCGATGGTCATGATTTCTTATTTTATGTTAAATGAAGTTTTAACGTTTGACAGTGGAGCGGAAGTTGTGCCGTTGTATTTGCGGGTGGCATTTCAAATTATAGTTCTTGTATGTCTTGCTGTACCAACGGTTATGTTGTATGTAGCGCAAGAAGTAAAGCGTATTAAGAAAGAAGAATTTATGTTGGCAGCTACTGTGCTCGGCGGAAGTAAGTGGCATAGGTTGAAGCGCCATATATGGCCGCATATGTTACCGCCATTTCTTTTATTAGTAGCGCAACAATTTGTAAGTACTTTATTACTACTTTTACACCTTGGTTTGTTGCAATTATTTTTTGGTGGAACAATAACCTTCAGTGGAATGGATCCAGATAGTGTAACAAAAGAATGGACTGGCCTAATTGGTCAAAACTTCCGCCATTTAACTACACATACATGGATTGTACTTATACCAATTGCTTTTTATAGTATGACAATTTTAGCGGGAAATCTAGTTAGTAATAGTATGCAAGATGCGATTAAACTAGGAAATATAAAAATACTTAAGAGCAAGGATAAAGAAGTAAAGGAAGAGAAACGAATACAAACTAATGTGAATGATTTTTCTTTTTATAGAGAAATACAAAAATAAAAGAGATAGCTGAAGACAAATCGTTTTCAGCTATCTCTTTTGTTTATAGTGGAGGTAAATCAATCTTACCTTCTTCAAATAATTCTTTTATCATATGCTTCGTATAACCAGCGGCTTGACCAAAGGTGATTTTTGCTGGCATTGGTGCTTCATTTACATCTACAACTACATCAATAATACACGGACTATTTTGTTTTACCGCACTTTCGAAAGCAGGAAGTAGTTCATCTACATTCTCAACACGGTATCCAATACCTCCGCACGCCTCTGCGTATTTTGCAAAATCAGGGTTTGTTAAGTCTGTACCAAATTCGATATTCCCCATAACTTCTTGTTCGAATTTAATCATGGCGATTTTATTATTGTTTAAAACGACGACAACGATTGGTAGTTTATATTTAACAGCTGTTACGAAATCGTTCATTGTCATTCCAAAACCACCGTCACCACAAACCGCAAATACTTGTTTATCCGGGAAAGCAATTTTTCCAGCAAGTGCACCAGGTAAACCGCAGCCAAGTGTTGCGAGCCAGCTAGAAATAATAAATTGCTGATTTGTCATACGAAAGTGCCTTGCTGTCCATACTGTTACATTTCCGACATCGACTGATAATATTGCATCATCATGAGCTACTTGTTGCAGTGCATGCATAACGCGTTGTGGTTTAATTGGAGTAGAAGAATCTTCTTCTTGATTGTGTAATTTTTCTTCCCACTTTTTCATCATTTCTTGATGATGCTCTAAGAAGGAATGGTCCTCGTGTTTTTCTACATTTTCAATTAACCATTTTAATGTTTTATCAGCATCACCAGCTAAGCCAATATCTGTTACGTAACGTTTTCCTATTTGGGCAGGATCAGTATCGATATGAATTGTTTTTGCTTTTTCGGGCAAGAAACCTGTGAACGGATAGGATGTACCAATCATAATTAAAGTATCCGCATGTTTCATTGCTTCATAAGAAGGTTTCGTTCCAATTAATCCTAATCCACCGATACAAAGTGGATGTTCATCAGGAATAATTCCTTTAGCTGGTAATGTAAGTACGATTGGAGCACCGATGTGTTCTGCGAAAGTAAGTAAAGATTCTCTCGCATGTTTCGCACCTTTTCCAGCTAAAATTACAGGCTTTTTCGCTTCATTTATTGCGAGTTTTGCAGCATGTAAATCTTCTTCTTGCGGAAATAACTCAGGTAATGTAAAAGAAGTATTTGTAACACGAGCACCACTTTTTACTTCGAATTTCGGAACATCATCTGGAATCGTAAGAACAGATACACCTTTTTTCGTATAAGCCATTCGAATCGCTTGATTCACGACAGCAGGCAACTGTTCTGCTGACATAATGCGCTGGTTATATACCGCAACATCATCGAATAATCTTTCTAAGTTTACTTCTTGGAAAAAATCCGTCCCGAGTAAATCTGTTTCTACTTGACCTGAAATTGCTAGAACAGGGACTTTATCGAGTTTAGCATCATATAAACCATTTAATAAATGAATAGCACCGGGTCCTGCGATTGCCATACAAACGCCGAGTTTCCCTGTTAATTTCGCATAGGCAGCTGCTGCAAGTGCACCAGCTTCTTCATGGCGCACTTGAATAAATTTGATTTTATCTTGTTTTTTTCGTAAAGCTTCAATTATAGAATTGATGGAATCTCCAGGCATTCCGTATATATGTTCTACTCCCCAGTCAATTAAAAGGTCAACTAGAGCTTCACCGGCTGTTTTCCCAAACATAATTTTTCCTCCTTATAATTAGGTAGATACTATTATGTTTTGGAGAAAAAGGAAAAATATACAAATGATTATATTATTATCTTTAATGATGACCAGCGAATAGCGTAAATACTGCTATTAGTAAAAAACCACTAGTTGCCCATGTTAAAAATGAAAGGAAAGAGAGCTGTTTCTTTGCTTTCCAAAGCATTTCATGAATTGTAACATAGCCAAGGGAACCGATAGCACTTCCCATAATGAGCCCTTGTAGATGAAGAGCTTTTCCTTCCATCAAAATGCCAAAAACAGTACCGGTACCGAGAATAAGTGAAAGTAATAAAGTTGTTAGTAAAAATGAAATATATTTATGCTTTGTAAAGAGAAAGGGGATAATTAAAGCTAATCCTTCAGGAATATGGTGAACAACGATTGCTATTAAAAAAGGAACTGCAGATTCAGCATGATTAATAAAAGCTGTACCTAAAGCAAATCCACTTGGCAAATTATGAATAAATATAGCAAAAGAAAGAAAGAGGAAAGTTTGCCACGCTTGTTGATCTTTTTTATGTATCATTGGATGGTGACAATAGTTATCTAATAAGCTCATAACTAAAATACCGATAGCTATACCAAGTATAGGCCCAATTATTTCATAGCTTGCAAATGTTTCAGGAATAATTTCAAGAGATAAAAGGCCAAGCAAAATTCCGCCACATAATGCATATAAACGATGCATTTTTTCTTCAATTAGTTGGCGCGTAGCAATGCCGACAGCACCGCCTAATAGTAATCCACCGAATGAAAAAAATGTAACTATCATAGGAATCCATAATCGTTCCATCGTATCACACTCCGATTCTTCCACTTATTTTTAGCTTACGAAAAGGAAAGTTAGATTAGTCCAAGTAATTGTGTTTGATTATAGAGAAAAAACTAATAATTCGTTATAATTTATATATTAAACTTAAGTGGAAATATGAAATGGGGAATACGTTTGCAAACAAAATGGAGTCTATCTGAATACGAAAATCCAAAACGATATGATATAGAAAATAAAAGTCTGTCAGATTTTCCGTTCTTACTATCATGGGCACAAAAACTAAATATACAAAATGAATGGATTCTAGATATTGCCTGCGGAACAGGAAGGGTTACAATTCCATTTATAGAAAACGGATATCAAATGATTGGTGTAGATATACATGAAGGTATGCTTGCTGAAGCGAAGAGAAAATCTATGGATTGTAAAAAAGTAAAATGGTTACAACAAGACTGTTTACAATTAAAGATTGAAGAAACAATTCTGTTAGCATTTATGGTTGGTCATGGATTTCAACACTTTCTTACGAATACAGATCAAAATAAGTTATTAACATCTATTCATCATGTGTTAGCTGATAATGGTATATTTATATTCGATACACGTTTTCCTTCAAAAGAAGAATTAATACAACCATCTACAGAAGAATATTGGACAACTATTAGTGATGAAATGGGAAGAAAATGTGATTTATATACTGAAATGACATATGATTCAATTCAGCAAATACAGCATTACATAACAACAAGAAGATTTTATGAGGGTGATATGCAAGTAGAAGAACTGAAAACAACGATTGATCTTCGCTATACGTATCCACAGGAGTTAGAAAGATTATTAGTAGTGAATGGTTTTGAATTATTACATATATATAATGATTGGGAAGGAAATAAGTTAGGGGAAGACTGCTATTCTATGGTAGTAGTTTGCCGGAAGAAAAAATAGTATTATTTTTAAAATATGAGTGTGAAAAGCTTTTAAGGAGAGAAAAAGATGACTTGGTACTTAGATAATGTTTATGAGATAAATAAAGAAGCGCCCTATACATTCTATCTTCCTAGCTCAGAAGTTTTGGAGAAATTAAAGGTTGGAGATTTGGTAAAGTTAATTTTTGTAACTAAAATCGAAGACGAAGATGGGTTTCATGGTGAACGAATGTGGGTGGAAATCACTGAAAGAAATGAGAAAAAGTTTGTAGGGGAACTGATCAATGAGCCATATCGTTTAGATTTAAAAATAGGTGATAAAATTTCATTTGGAATTGAAAATATATGTGATACGGAATATAATGATCCAGCTTCAAAAGATTGGGATTTTTATTTTGATACGAAGGTAATTGTTAGTGATGATGTACTTGAAAAAAGAGAATTTAACTTTATGCTTAAAGAGGGTTCAAGAGAAGAAGGTGACTCTGGTTGGTCAATATTAAGTGGCTATGAAAGTGATGACTATGTCAATAATCCTAAAAACTTTCAAATTATTTCAATTGGAGTCATTTTGAATATGGATGATTCTATTTTAAACTTTCTTGAGGAACCACCTTTATGTGCATATGAAAGAAATGATGAAGGTAGATTCTATAAAATTGAAGACTATGATTGGGATGCTTATTTAAATGGATAGATGAAGTTACTATGTTCTAAAGAAAGTGATATATATTATTTCATACTATGTGCTGGATGAAGGTTTTACAGATAATAATTGAAGAGAATAGTAATAAATGGAGGGGTTTGTAATGCAGCAAATTAAAAAAATAGGAAACTCATTTTGGTATATGACACCAGTTTCTGAAACAGATAGACCTATATTAGGAATGGTCGTTGGACAAGAAAAAACTTTAATGATTGATGCAGGGAATTCAGAAGAACATGCACAATTATTTTTAGAAATGCTAAAAGAACAGAATGTATCAAGTCCTGATTTCGTAGCATTAACGCATTGGCACTGGGATCATATTTTTGGGTTGCCTGTACTACAAGATGCATTAACTATTGCGCATGCAGAAACGAAGAAAGAAATGCAGCCACTAGTATCTTATGAATGGACAGATGAAGCGTTGGACGCACGCGTAAAAGATGGTACTGAAATTGCATTTTGTGCAGATTGCATTAAAAAAGAGTTTGAAGAAAAAGCGAGAAATATTAAAATTATTCCTCCGACCTTAACGTTCCAGGATCAAATTGAATTAGACCTTGGTGAAGTGACATGCGTGTTAAAACATGTCGGCGGAGATCATGCACATGATTCAGTTGTTATTTACGTGAAAGAAGAAAAGATTTTATTTTTAGGAGACTGTATATATGCAGATATCTTCTCTTCAAAGTGGAACTATTCGATGAAACGAACGTTTAAATTAATAGAAGAGTTGGAGGCATTTGATGCTGAAACTTATATTCTTTCTCATGGGACAGCTATAAGTCGGGATGAGTTTTTACAAGAAATGCATTTGTTAAAAACAGTAGGAACTTATACAGAAATTCATAAAGGCGATGAAGAAAACATAAAGACAGCGTATAAACGAGACGTAAATAGAGAATTAAATGAAGATGAATTAGAAACAATTACGTTTTTTGTAAATGGTTATGAAATGAATAATCAGTAAGACACTACACTAATCAAATATAATTAAACTGCATAAAAAGAGTATTGAAAGTTAATTCAATACTCTTTTCAATAGTTAAATATGTAGTTTCAAACAAATTCTAAATATGGGGTTTATCGTCTGAAATAATGCCATTCTATTTATTTTTCATATAGATAGTGGTTCAAGTGGAAGCTTTCTTCGCTAATTCAGTTATATAGTTAAAAAATCCATTGTGGTTTACATCATATACTACATTTACAGGTCGTCCATCAACAGTTTCCATTGTACGCCCCTGGCTAGGTCCATATGTATGAACAGTACTATTAATTGTTTGTAATTTTGCAAGATCAGATTTTCCTACAAACGCAGCAGTTAATACATCCCACAAATAGTAAGTAGAGTTCGTTGAGAAGTGAACGAGAGGAGGAACCATTGCATAGCATTGACCAAGGAAATCAATACCAATATATTTTCTTTCTTTTGCCCAACTTTCACGTATGTCTATAGTTAATGGAACTTGGTTTGTACTTTCTAGCGTTACTAAGTCGATTTTAATTTTTGATTCCCAAACACGAGCTACTGCTTCAGGGTCCCAAAACGAATTCCACTCAGCTGTTCCATCATGTTCGGGTTCATGAACGTTGCCGGCAGTACGAAATGTGCCTCCCATCCAAATAAGACGTTCAATTTTTTCTTCGATTATTGGTGCTTCATATAGTGCACGTGCTAAATCGGTAAGAGGACCCGTAAATAATAAAGTTGTTTTCTCTTCAGTTTGTAGTAAAGTTTCAATTAAATGATGATGTGCAGGTTTTTCTGCTACGGGTGTTACAACTTTTCCAGACTCATTTAATATTGGTAAAGCATCTACATAAAATGCATGCATCCGCCAATCTTTTGGAAATGGATTTTTGGCACGGGAATTTGATACGGCTACTTCAATATTTCCTTTGCCGAAGCGATCAATAATTTTGCGACTTGCAGACATTGCTGGTTCTAAATAGCAATCTGCAGGGATAACTGAAACACCTGTAAGTTTGACATTATCCATCTGAAGTAATAAAAATAGTGAAATTAAATCATCTATACCACCATCATGATTGAAGTACACTTTTTTCATCATTGTAATCTCCATCCTATATAATTTAGTTAGGAATTATATATGAATTGCGGAAAAATCATCAACAATTTCCACCACTTCAATTTTTCCACTAATCAGTAACTCAGGAAGTTCATTACTGAAGTTTCCTTTCCAATACTCTCTAGCTTGTTCAATTTTTTGAGAGAATGGAATGCCGTCTTCTTTCGGTAAAAGGGTTCCGTCACCTTCAAAACAATGTCCTATCACTCGTAGTTTAACAATCTGCAAAACTTCTCGATTGTAAGAATCAAATAATGCTTTCCATTTTAAAGCGTCTTCATAGCTCTTTGCAGCATATAAACAAGCTAATCTTGAAGGGTATTCAGGGAATTCTTCTAGCCTAACCATTTCCACAATCGTTTCTCTAACGGATCTAATTGTTTGATCAATATAATTTATAACTACTGTAGCATTTTCATTTTTTATATGTATTTCTTCATTTGTATAATGTTCTTTCAAAATTTGTATAGCATCTTTACCGTTAGAATTTAAATGTTCTCTTTCAAAAAAGAAATGAAATAGGGTATTCTTTTGATTTTTATCGAAATGTATGATTTGTCCCATCTTCATTTTTTTCCTTGTAACGATGTGGTATGCGTAAAACTCTTGTTCATACATGGGTATCCTCCTAGTAGTAATGTAATTTAATGTTACATTTAGTAATTCAACATTGAAATATATAAAACCTTTATAAGTAAAAGTGCGAATTTGAGCGGAAAGGAAAGAAAATATGATAACGCTTTAAATTTGTTCACAAAATGTTCACTTACGAAGAGGTTTCCATAATCGATATAATGACAAAGACTTAAACAGAAAGGATGATAGAAATTGCCAACAACAAGAAAGGAAAACCTCCAGTTTGGTATGATGATGTGCCTTGGGATGGTTATTGTAATGACGTTTTATAATTTATTGATGAACGGAACAGGAGGACAAATTCATATTAAGGAGATCGCATTAGAACTAATAATTGGCTTCATTATTGCACTATTAATTGAAATATGTATCGTTGGACCGTGTGCGAAAAAACTTGTCTTCACGTTACCATTTGATAAATCGAAAAAAGTAAATATTATTATTGCGATGGCGACAGCTATGGTTATTGGAATGGTGTTCTTCATGTCGTTTTATGGAATGGCTATGATGTATTTGCATAATGGGTTACATGGTGAATCATTCGTTTCAATGTATTTCTCGATTTTTATTAAAAACTTCATTATGGCGTATCCATTACAATTAATTATTATGGGGCCGCTTGTGCGTTTCTTATTTGGAAAGTTGGTTTTGAAGAAGAAATCTGTTAATGTAGCGTAATTATAATTATTAAAATTATATATATTAATAAAAAAATAAAAACGCACCTCAAATATTTTGAGGTGTGTTTTTTTATGGTCATTTGCAGTTATTTTCATACTGATGTGACATTTGTCCTTTTGCCTATATAGGATTATACCTTTTAATTAAGTTAGAAATAAAAGATTAGGAGATGATTTTTTGAAAGGCATTGTATTTGCTGTATTTGCTGGCTTATTTATTACACTTCAAGGCACATTTAATGCGAAACTCAGTTCACATATTGGTATATGGTCGACAAGTATTATTACGCATTTAATTGGCTTCATTATTGTAACAACAATATTTTTGTTAAAGAAAGAAGAGAAAGTAACGGATTTAAAGCGTGTGAAAAAAATATATTTAGCAGCGGGTGCATTTGGTGTATTAATTATTTGTGCGGAAACGCTGGCAATATATTCACTAGGAGTTACATTGACAGCAGGTACACTTATGGTTGCACAATTGTTAACAGCAACTTTTATTGAGATGAAAGGATTATTTCAAATGAAAAAGATACAGATGGAGAGATATCATATTGTGGGAACAATAGTAATGATTATAGGTATTGTTGTATTTAATATGTAAATGAAAGGAGGAAATGAAAGTGGAGAATAGATCAGATTTAATTATTCATTATTTGAAAACCAATAAAACACTAGAGGCTTTTTCAGAAATAGATACAGCTCATTTTCAATTAAATCATTTTGAAAAAGGCGAGCTTATTTGCAATATAGATGACGAAATGGATCGTTTATATTTTGTTGTTAAAGGTAAAGTAAAAGTTTACACGATTACACCAGAGGGGAAGAAACTGATCCTTCGTTTTATTAATCCATTGGCGGTTGTTGGTGATATTGAATTCATACAAAATAGTAAAGCACATAATGCTGTTGAAGCTTGTTCAGAAGTTGTAGCAATCTCTATTTCCCATATGGTTATTAGAAATAAGTTATTACAAAATCCTAAATTAATGAATTTCTTGCTTAAAAACATTGCGAACACATTAAAAATATCGACTCGTTTTACAGCTCTTAATTTACTTTATCCAGTAGAAGTACGTGTAGCTAGTTATTTACTTTCTATTTCCACCGACAGTAACGGGAATATGTATAAAAAAGATTTGGATGCGACTTCTGTATCAAGTATTGCGGATTTTATAGGTGTAAGTTATAGGCATGTAATTCGGGTTTTACAAAAATTTTATAAAGAGAAATTAATTGAAAAGAACAATGGAGTTATTGTAATTAAAGATTTTTTGAGAATGAAGGAAGTTGCTAAAAATAATATATATGAGCAATGAAAAGAGGAGAGGGAGTATGATTGGATTTAGTTTAGCTATATTAGCTGGTGTATTAATTAGCGTACAATCTGTTTTTAACGCAAAGGTAAATGAAAGTGTAGGACAGTGGTTAACAACAACATGTGTTCTTGGAATAGGTCTCATAAGTTCTATTCTATTTTATATTATTGCAGAAAACAGTATTAGCATTAAAGTGTATACTACAAATTATTTGTTTTATGTAAGTGGATTGTTTGGCATTGGGTTAATTATTTGTATAATGGGTGCAATAAAGAATTTAGGTCCAGCGTATACGGTGCTAATTAGCCTTATTACTCAATTGGTCGTTGCGTTATCCATTGATACATTTGGATTGTTCGGAATGGAGAGCGTCCCATTACAAATAAATAAGTTAGTTGGTATAGGCTTATTAATTTTTGGAGTAGGAATTTTTAAAAATATCTTTTCGAATAAGAAAAATATTCATATAAATGAGGATAGTGTCTAAAGAATATAAAGGGAAAAAGTGTTAATGGTCAGAACTTATACATTTAGATAGTAATAAGTGAGCGATAAGGAGAAAGGATAAATGAATTAGTTTATGTTGCAAGATGGTGTACACTATTTGAAAATTAATGGGATTTTGCATTGGTGTAAAGTTGCAGGGATAGCTCATAATACAGTTCCTCTTATTATTGTACATGGTGGTCCAGGTGGCAATCATTATGTATTCGAAAGAACACTTGGGTTGAGGTTAGAAGGAAATATGACTGTAGTTTATTATGAACAAAGGGGATGTGGACGAAGTGAGGCACCACAAGATGATGGTGCGTACTCAATCAATACTCTAGTTGAAGATTTAGAGGAATTAAGAAAGCAATTAAATGTCGAAAAAGTAAATTTGTTAGGATATTCTTTTGGTGGACAACTTTGTTTAGAGTATGCTTTGAAATATCCGAAAAAGGTTGCAAAAATGGTATTACAAGCACCGTTGTTAGATGGTTTTAATGATATGTATACTGTGCAGAAGAAGGTTTTCTGCAAATAACGAAAGGAGAAATGAAAGAACAAATATCAAAAATAAGTAAGTCAAAAATTCCTTTGAAAGAAAGATATCATCAAGTTTGGAATATAGTTGATACAGAAAATGTAGATCGTCTATTGTTTAAAAATGAAGAATTTGCAAAGTTAAATCGAAGTCTTTGGGAGGAAAGTAAGTTAAGTAATACAGGGAAGCTGAGTAAAGTTATTTTTGAAACAAAATCACCTTTACCGCTTATTGAGCGCATTAAAGATTTAGAAATTGATACGTGTGTCTTAGTCGGGGCGCATGACTATAATACGGGTGTAGGAATGAGTAATAGAATAACGAAAAAATTGAAAAATAGTAAACTTGTTATATTTGAAAATAGTGCGCATTTCCCAGATATAGAGGAGACGGATAAAGTATGTGAAACGCTTATTGAGTTTTTGGAACGATAGGAGAATCGCTAGCATTTCGGAAAATCCTCACGCTAAGAGCATACGAAATTTTAATACAGTTTTTCGGTTAATCCATTAACAAATAAGAATCCTAAAACCGCATCAGTATAGGACTGTAAAAAAAGCATAGATCTATAGAAAAAACAAAGGGATTTTCCTTGTGAGAGTATGATTTCTCCTTTTTTTGCTAACGATAATGAAACATTATGAAAACCGGACATGTATAGAATATACAAACAAAATCAAACAAAATATCAATTCTATTTAATGGTAAAATAGGGGGAAAGGAAGTTCTAAATAATGCCTTTAGAAAACTCTATTTATTACATAGGGGTTACCGAAAAAAAAGACGAAAGAGAAAAGAAAAAAGTAAGGGAGGGGCATAAGTGAAATATATTAATGGATTGTAAATATCATTTATATTAATGATATTTATTAATTTACTTAATACTACAATATTTGATAATAAATATTCAGGGATAACAATGTATATCTCTTCTGTTATATTCACAATTGGGAGCGCCTTCTTCATAAATGCTAAACGGCTTAAAATTA
>Ga0209463_1001705_pt1 | contig 12958 bp, 8 predicted proteins | sample AgamicMgSfrz_FD_187169 | JGI IMG/M metagenome (GOLD analysis project Ga0209463, IMG submission 187169) | Agave microbial communities from Guanajuato, Mexico - Mg.Sf.rz (SPAdes) (version 2) | ecosystem: Host-associated > Plants > Phyllosphere > Phylloplane/Leaf | place: Guanajuato, Mexico... | reverse complement strand
TTTTTTGCCGGGCGACAGCCTGTTGCTGCTGGCGGGCGCGCTGGTGGCCAAAGGGGTGATGAGCTTTGTCCCTACGCTGCTGATCCTGACGGCTGCCGCCAGCCTCGGCTGCTGGCTGAGCTATTTACAAGGGCGCTGGCTGGGCGATACGCGGCTGGTGCGCCGCTGGCTGCTGCAACTGCCCGCCCATTACCACCAGCGGGCGTTTCATATGTTCAACCGGCACGGGCTGATGGCGCTGCTGGTGGGGCGTTTTCTGGCCTTTGTGCGCACCCTGCTGCCGACCATGGCCGGCATCTCCGGGCTGAGCAATACCCGCTTCCAGTTCTTTAACTGGCTGAGCGGCGCGCTGTGGGTCAGCGTGGTGGTGACGCTCGGTTTCGCCTTCAGCCAGATCCCGCTGGTGAAGCGCCATGAGGACGCCGTGATGGCCGGGCTGATGGTGTTGCCGCTGCTGTTACTGGTGCTTGGGCTGGCAGGCGTGGTGGTCATGTATATCCGTAAAAAACGGGCCGACGCCCGGTAATCTCCCCCGTAACACCACCCCGTAACAGGTTCCTTTAACACCCCCGCCGGGCAAGATGCCCGCCGGGGGTGTTATTTATTCATTGAAACCAGAAAATAACAAAATTCCTACTCCTTAGATCTATTAATTAAATCTCAATTAATTACTTATTAATAAACCATAAATTGAAAATTACACTGAAGCGCGATTATATAAAGCGCGAAAAGTTCAATTCTAAATAAATTTATTCGTTTCCTCGCTAATCAATAAGAGCCAACTCGATTAAGAAAGGATCTCCTATGTTTAAGAAAAATTTGATAGCAATGGCGCTTCCCCTGATGCTGGCTACGGCCGGTGCACAGGCCACCAATTTGTATGACAACGAAGGCACCAAAATTGATTTCACCGGCTCCATCCGGTTAATGATGGAAAACTCCGACTCCCGCGACCAATATAACCCCGGTACAGACTCCACCCAGCTCAAAGACCAGGATTCCCGCTTCGGCTTCAACTTTGACCACGCCTTTAATCAGGGCCAGGCACACGGCATCGGTTATCTGGAATTCGGTAACGACACCCAGAAAGGCGAAGGTGATTTTGAAATGGCCAACCGTCAGGGCTGGGCCGGTTTCCGGGTGGACGGCGTCGGTGATTTGACCTTCGGCCGCGTTACCTCCCCGTTCGATGACATGGCGCGTTCTGACTTCACCTATGAATACGGCGGCGCACTGGGCTTTGGGGCGTATAACGGCGGCTTTATCGGCCGTACCAGCGGCACCGGCACCGGGGAAGATGAGTTCATCGCCCGTGTTTCCAACACCATCCGGGTGATGAGTGCGGACTTCAACGGCTTCAGCTTCGGCGGCACCTACACCATGCAGACCGAAACCGATAACGGCGATACCGGCCTGCAAAACGCCTATACCCTGGCGGCGTTCTATAACTTTGGTACCGACAACCTGGATATGTATGTCGGTGCCGGCTACGGCTATGCCCATCTTGATGAGAATGGGATAAGCCTGGCGCAAAATGAATCCAATAATAACTACACCGCCGTCAGCAACGGCAGCACCTATGACGGCGAAGACGGCACCGAACAAATCTGGGGCCTGTCTGGTAAGCTGACCCACAAACCGACCAACCTCTCCTTCGCGATTGACGTCGGCCAGATGTATCTGGACAACGTACTCTCCGGTGACGTGGGCTACGACGGCAGCCAAAATGCCGATAAAGCGCTGTTCTATGTGGGTGACACCGCGACCGTTAACCTGCTGGGCCTGGGTGTGAAATGGGCCTATGACGGTGACAACAGCATCTACGGCGGTTACTACCTGAAAGACGGTGATGACGAACTGTATAACTGGAAAGAGCAGAAATACGTGATCGGTACCGATTACTACTTCACCAAAAACGTCGTGATTTGGGGTGAATACGCCTATATCGAAACCGAATCTGAAAAATGGACTGATGTGAATAACGTGAAACACGATTTCGCAACCGTAGGTGATGATAACCGTATCGCTGCCGGTATGCGTATTTACTTCTGATGCAATAACGCGTTCTGAAGAAGTAAATAGACTGAGTTAGTGCCCGTTGCCCTCATAACGGTATTAACAATAACCACTGTTATTTTTCCTTGATTTATTTTACGGCGCTCTCTGTGGCGCCGTTTTTTTATGCCCCGTAAAAAGCCCCCTCCCCTGCCCGCATAATTCCGCGTTATTCCCTTGCCCGGACATATTCCGCCACACATTCCTGCCGGAAAGAAAAATAGACCGCGCACAATAGCGGCAGCAAGTCATGCCGTTTTGACTACACTAAGAGGTCATCTGCACTCTGTTCCGTGTCCCGCACGGGAAACCCGCATAAGGAGATACCCATGACGCAACCCATCATCAAACTGCACGATGGCAACCTGATGCCGCAACTGGGCCTTGGCGTCTGGCAGGCCAGCAACGAAGAAGTGCTCGTCGCCATTGAGAAAGCCCTGGAGACCGGTTATCGCCATATTGATACGGCGATGATCTACAAAAATGAGGAAGGGGTCGGCAATGCGCTTCAGTCAGCCTCGGTGCCGCGTGAAGAGCTGTTCATCACCACCAAGTTGTGGAATAACGACCAGCAAAACGCGCAGGCGGCGTTGGAAAAGAGCCTGGAGCGGTTGAAACTCGATTATGTGGATCTCTACCTGATCCACTGGCCGGAGCCGAAACAGGATAATTATGTAGAAGCGTGGAAAGCGCTGCTGAAGCTGAAAGAGCAGGGTCTGACTAAAAGCATTGGGGTCTGTAACTTCCACATCCCGCACCTGCAACGCCTGCTGGATGAAACCGGCAGCGCGCCGGTGATTAACCAGATCGAGCTGCACCCGCTGATGCAGCAACGCCCGCTGCACGCCTGGAACGCCACGCACAATATCGCCACGGAATCCTGGAGCCCGCTGGCCCAGGGCGGCGAAGGGGTGTTTGACCAGCCGGTGATCATGAAGCTGGCCGAAAAGTATGAGAAAACCCCGGCACAGATTGTCATTCGCTGGCACCTCGACAGCGGCCTTATCGTCATTCCGAAATCCGTGACGCCAAAACGCATTGTAGAAAACTTCAATGTGTTTGATTTCCGTCTGGAAAAAGAGGAGATGAGCGAGATTGCCAAACTCGACAGCGGCAAGCGCCTCGGCCCGGACCCGGACACCAAATAACGCCGGTGACACAGACAAAAAGAGCCTCTTTGGAGGCTCTTTTTATTTAGCCACACCATGGCTGTTAAAAACAGATACGTTTGCTTTGCTCTGCACCTCTGCCCGCCAATTTCCTCTTTGAATTTTCAACGACCAGTTGAGTTGTTGACCAAGGCTGTTTTGAGATAACCATTTAAAAAAATAGTTATTAACATCAAGATTTTATTGGATTTTTTATTATATTTTAGAGATATACTTATTTTGAAGTTGAGATAGTCAAACATTATGGCTCACTGTAATCATTTTGAACTCGGGCTTCTGAACCCAAATTTCGACTCTCCTTTGGTTGATGTGCTGACTGAACTGGAATTGCTGCGGCATCTACGGCTTGAAACCGATGTGCATCCTATTCTGTTTGCTCAGTTAAAAGATGTTTTCCATATGCTGGAAAGTCTTGGCTCAGCGCGAATTGAGGGCAACCACACTACGCTCGCTGACTATGTTGAAAGCAAAGTTGAAGGTAAGCAAAGCTCCACGGATCAACTGAAAGAAATTAACAATATCGAAGCTGCTATGGCATTCATCGATGACTATCTGAAAAATGGCGATGAAATAACAGAATACTTCATCCGTGAATTGCATAGCCTGGCCGTTGCCGGGCTTCAACGAGAGGGCGATAAAACCCCGAGTGCTTACCGGCAGCATAATGTAAGCATTGCGCAGTCTGAGCATCTTCCTCCAGATCATGTTCATGTCCCTGCTTACATGGCGGAACTGACCGGTTTTATCAATCGGGCTGATAAGCGAAAATATGACCTGATGAAAATTGCGCTGGTTCATCACCGTTTTGGCTGGATACACCCTTTTGGGAATGGAAATAGCAGAACAGTCAGGCTGCTGACCTATGCGTTATTGATCAAATATGGGTTCAACGTTCAGGCGGGTGGACGAGTACTTAATCCGACAGCGGTATTCTGTAACGATCGTGAACGTTATTACGCCATGCTTTCTGCTGCAGATAAAGGGACGGCAGAAGGGCTGGAGGAGTGGTGTTTATATGTTTTGTCAGGGATTTCTTCTGAATTAAAGAAAGTAGACCAACTGACAGATCACGCGTTTCTGAGTATAAAAATCCTCTATCCCGCTATCGATTTTTCTTCAGAAAGGGGGCTGATCAATACCCTGGAAGCGAAGGTCTTAAAACGTGCCGTAGAACGGGGAACGATAAAAGCGGGTGATTTACGCGCTGTATTACCCGATCTGAAGCCGGCACAGCTGACCTACCAGATTGGCAAATTGTTAGAGAGAGGCCTGCTGCAACCAGTAGAAGAAGGTGCACGCTCTTATACGGCCAGGTTTTCAAATTCATACCTGATTCGCGGGGTAATTAAATCTTTGCGCGAAGAAGGGTTTATACCTGATTTATAACACTGTGATTGCCTGAAAAAAGAGCCTCTCCGGAGGCTCTTTTTTATTCCCGGCACCCTCAGTGGGCGGTGCTGGCGGTGCCGGCTTCCTCCTGCGCTACGGCAGCGGCCTCTTCAGCTTCCTGTTGCAGCAACTGCTTTTCATACACTTTGAAGAACGGGTAGTAGACCACTGCGGACACCAGCGCTAACAGCACCACCAGCAGCGCGGCGCGTAAGTCCCAGCCGGTGCCCCAGGCGGCGCCGATGGGCGCCGGGGCCGTCCACGGCACCACAGAGATAACCCGGCCAATCAGATCCATTTTGACGGCCGCATAAGCAATCACGGAATTCAACAGCGGCGCGACGATAAACGGCAGGAAGAACGTTGGGTTCATCACTATCGGCGTGCCGAAAATCACCGGCTCGTTAATGTTAAACGCGCTCGGCACCAGGCTGAGTTTGCCGATCGCCCGCAGGTGCGCGCTGCGGCTGCGCAGGTAGAGAAGCACCAGCCCAAAGGTGGCGCCGGAGCCGCCGATGACGATAAAGAATGACCAGAACGCCTCGATAAAGATGTGCGGCATCGGCAGCCCGGCGGCCAGCGAACTCTGGTTAACCCCCAGGTTGGTCAGCCAGAACGCCTGCAACATGCCGGAGACGATCACCGCGCCGTGGATCCCGGCGAACCAGAGCAGGTGCGCCAGCAGCACCGACAGCAAAATGGCCGGCAGCGAATCCGCCGCGGAGATCAGCGGCTGGAAGATCGCCATAATCGCCTGCGGCAGCAGCATCTCAAACTGGCTCTGGATCAGCAGGCTCAGCGGGTAGAGGGTCAGCACCACCACCAGAATCGGGATCAGCAAATCGAAAGATTGTTTAATCTTGGCCGGCACCTGATCCGGCAAACTGAAGCCGATATTGTAGTGCTTGAGCAGCCGCACCAGCTCGGTGGTGTAGAGCGCCACCAGAATGGCGGTGAAGATGCCGATGCCGCCCAGCGCGCCGGTCGGCAGCGCCTTATCCACCTGCGGGGCCGCCACCAGCAAGAAAGACATCAGCGCCAGCATCGCCGCCATAAAGGGGTCGAGCTTATAGCTCTGCGCCAGGTTATAGGCGATGGCGGCGGTGATGTAGATCGACATAATCCCCATCGTCATATTAAACGGCGTCAGGATCTCGGTTTCATAATTCCCGGCAATGGCCAACCACCAGCGCGCCAGGCTCCAGCCGCTTTCAGCGGAAAACGGCGGGTAAGCAAACACCAGCAAAAAAGAGCCGACGATCATAAACGGCATCGCTGAGATAAACCCATCCCGGATCGCCATCACATGGCGCTGGGTAGAGAGCCGGCCCGCAATCGGGCTGATGCGTGTTTCAATAAAGCTGAAGATAGACTGGCTGACGCTCATGTATTCACCCTTCTGAACCGGACAGAGTCAGGATCCCGCGCGCGGAATCCCCCTATTTCACAATGAACCTGCCCCGCCCGCAGGCGAAACAGCATGGTGTTGACAGGCAAGAAAAAAGTGACGCGTACCCATGCCGGTTTTTTTCTGAATTCCGTTTCACAATGAAGGGCTTGGGGAAGTTTTTTCGCTGCCAACCATGAACTGGAACCGGCAGACGGTGCAGTGAAGTATGGTCAGTAATCCTACGGCACTGCAACCGGTTTCAGTAACCGGTTGCCGTTTTTAGCGGGTTCTGTGAGTCAGATCCAGAATTGTTCTGAGGGTGTAACGGCCGGGGTTTCAGGCGCTGCGCGGCGGCTCGCAAAATCCGCGCCGCGCGGCTTATTTTATCCGGCGGCCGGGCGTTTTGCCGGGCTGACGGGCCTGATCCGCGTTACCGGCTGATTTTGCCGCACGCGCCGAAATCGCGTTGCCGCCCTGCCCGGCCGGGCGCGGTGGAGTGGCGCTGTGGCGGGTCAGGGCCGGTTGGGTACGGCGCAGCGCCGCCCTGACCGCCCGCTGTTCCGCCAGGGTGGCGGCCGGCACCAGGCACTCGCGCCGGGGGCCAATCAGCTGCTTCAGCCCCATCTCTTCCAGCACCTGGCGGATCAGCGGCCAGTTGGCCGGATCGTGGTAGCGCAGCAGCGCTTTGTGCAGGCGGCGCTGGCGGTCGCCGCGCGGCACCGTGACATCGGCGCTGTGATAGGTCACCTTCGCCAGCGGGTTTTTGCCGCTGTGGTACATGGTGGTAGAGGTCGCCAGCGGCGACGGGTAGAAATTCTGCACCTGATCCAGGCGAAAGCGCTGCTGTTTGAGCCAGCGCGCCAGATTCACCATGTCCAGATCGGTGGTGCCGGGGTGCGCAGCAATAAAATAGGGGATCAGGTACTGCTCTTTTCCCGCCTGCCGCGAGTAGGTGTCGAACAGCGTTTTGAAGCGGTGATAACTGCCCATGCCGGGCTTCAGCATCATCGCCAGCGGCCCCGCCTCGGTGTGTTCCGGGGCGATTTTCAGGTAACCGCCGACATGGTGGGTCGCCAGTTCACGGATGTAGCGCGGATCCGCTACCGCCAGATCGTAACGCACCCCGGAGGCGATCAGCACTTTCTTGATGCCCGGCAGAGCGCGGGTGCGCCGGTAGAGATCGATGGTCGGCTGGTGATCGGTGTCCATATGCGCACAGATTTCCGGGTAGAGGCAGGAGGCGCGGCGGCAGCTCTGCTCCGCTTTCGGTGAGCGGCAGCGCAGTTGGTACATGTTGGCGGTCGGCCCGCCGAGATCGGAGATCACGCCGGTAAAGCCCGGCACGCTGTCGCGGAGGGTTTCGATCTCCTGCACGATGGACTCTTCAGATCGGCTCTGGATGATCCGCCCCTCATGTTCGGTGATCGAGCAAAAAGAGCAGCCGCCATAACAGCCGCGCATGATGTTGATCGAAAATCGGATCATCTCATAGGCCGGAATGCGCGCATCGCCATAGGACGGGTGCGGCACCCGGCGGAACGGCAGCGCGAAGACGCTGTCCAGCTCTTCACTGCTCAGCGGCATGGCCGGGGGGTTGATCCAGACGTAGCGATCGCCATGTTTCTGCATCAGCGCCCGCGCGCAGCCGGGGTTGGTTTCGTGGTGCAGAATGCGCGAGGCGTGGGCGTAGAGCACCTTGTCCGCTTTCACTTTTTCATATGACGGCAGCAGCACATAGGTGCGCTCCCAGGGTTTCGCCGGGGCGGCGCGTACCGTCACCGGCTGGGCGGCGTTGGCGTTTGTTTCCCCGCACTCCTCTGCCCCGCCATAGGGGTGCGGCAGCGGATCAATGCGGCCGGGCGCGTCGAGCCGGGTGGAGTCCACCCCGCGCCAGCCCGGCGGCGGCTGGCGGCACATCACGGCGGTGTTGCGCACATCGGTCAGCGCGGTCACCGGCTCTCCGGCGGCCAGCCGGTGCGCCACCTCCAGCAACGGCCGTTCGCCGTTGCCGTAGATCAGCAGGTCAGCTTTGGCATCCACCAGCACCGAACGGCGCACGCTGTCTGACCAGTAATCGTAATGCGCCACGCGGCGCAGGCTCGCTTCAATGCCGCCCAGCACCACCGGCACCTCCCGGTATGCCTCTTTGCAGCGCTGGCTGTAGACCAGCGTCGCGCGATCGGGCCGTTTGCCGCCGATATTGCCGGGGGTGTAGGCGTCATCATGCCGCAGTTTGCGATCCGCGGTGTAGCGGTTGATCATCGAGTCCATATTGCCGGCGGTGACGCCGAAAAACAGGTTTGGCCTGCCGAGCCGCATGAAATCGCTTTTGCTGTGCCAGTCCGGCTGCGCAATGATGCCGACGCGAAACCCCTGCGACTCCAGCAGCCGCCCGACAATCGCCATGCCGAAACTTGGGTGGTCAACGTAGGCGTCGCCGGTGATCAGGATCACGTCACAGCTGTCCCAGCCGAGCGCGTCCATCTCGTCGCGGCTCATCGGCAAAAAGGGCGCGGTGCCGAAACATTCGGCCCAGTAACGGGGGTAGGAGAAGAGGTCGCGTTCAGGGCGCAGCAGAGAGGTCACAGGCATGGGCAGCTCGTTGCATCGGAAAAGGGGCGAAATTATAGGAAACGCGCCGCTGCCGCTGCGGCCTATTCGCCCTTTTCCTGCTTTGGATCAACAAATTTTTGCCGCCCGCCTACACCTTCTCAATCTGCACCCGGTTACTGTGCTGCGGGTTCCCCTTCGCCAGCGGTGAGGGCCGCAGGCCGGTCAGGGTATTGATGCAGCCGCCGTAGTCAATGTTGTCCCCGGCCATGTCGGCCTGATGCCAGGCGCCCTGCCCCATGGCGGTGACGCCCGGCATGATGCGCGGCGTGACTTTCGCCGGCAGCCGCACTTCACCGCGCGCGTTAAACACCCGCACCAGATCGCCCTGCGCAATCTGCCGGGCAGCGGCGTCGAGCGGGTTGATCCAGACTTCCTGCCGCGCCGCCGCCTGCAACAGCGCAATGTTGCCGTAGGTGGAGTGGGTGCGCGCCTTGTAGTGGAAGCCGAACAGCTGCAACGGCCAGTCAGCGAACTGCGGATCGTCCCAGCCCTCAAACGCCGGGTGGTAGATTGGCAAAGGGCTGATGACCTCATCCGGTTTCAGCGCCCAGCGCGCGGCGATCTCCGCCAGCGCCGACGAGTAGATCTCAATCTTGCCGGACGGCGTATTCAGCGGATTGGCGACCGGATCCTCACGGAACGCCTGATACGCCACAAAATGCCCGGCCGGATCGCGCCGTTTATAGATGCCCATCGCTTTCAGCGCCTCATAGCCGGGCAGCAGCGGATCCTTTTCCTGCATACGGGCGTAAAGATAGCGCAACCAGTCGGCCTGGCTGCGCCCTTCGGTGAAGCGCTGCGCAACCTCAGCGCCCAGCCGTTCGGCCACGCCGGTCAGGATAGAGTAGATGCCGCGCCGCTCAAACTTCGGCGCGGTCGCCGCCTGGCCAAAAATCAGGTAGCCCATGTTCCCGGCGTAGTCATTCGGCACAATGTCTTCCTGCTCGGTGGTCATCAGGTCGGGCAGCAGCAGGTCAGCGTAGCGGGCGGAGGCAGTCATGAAGTTATCGATCACCACGATGGTTTCGCAGCGCCGGTCATCCTGCAAAATCTCATGGGTGCGGTTGATGTCCGAATGCTGGTTAATCAGCGTGTTCCCGGCGTAGTTCCAGATGAATTTAATCGGCACTGTAAGCGCGGGCTTGCCGCGCACGCCGTCGCGCAGGTCAGTCATTTCGGTGGCGCGCCAGATGGCGTCCGTCCAGCCAAACACCGGGATGCTGGTTTTCACCGGGTTCTCTCCCACCGGCATCCGCTCGATGGTCAGAGTGTAGGTCGATTCCCGCGCGCCGCTGTTGCCGCCGGGGATCCCGACGTTGCCGGTGAGGATCGGCAGCATGGCGATGGCGCGTGCCGTCAGTTCGCCGTTGGCCTGCCGCTGCGGCCCCCAGCCCTGCACAATGCAGGCGGGTTTGCTCTGGGCGATGTCACGCGCCAGTTGGATAATGCGCGCCTGCGGGATGCCGGTAATGCGCTCCGCCCACGCCGGGGTTTTGGCGGTGCCGTCTTCGCCCTGCCCGAGAATGTAGGCTTTATAGTGGCTGTTGGCCGGGGCCGAGGGCGGCAGGCTCTTTTCGTCATAGCCGATGCAGTAACGATCGAGAAACGGTTGATCGACCCGATCTTCGGTGATCAGCACATACGCCAACCCGGCCACCAGCGCCGCATCGGTGCCGGGGCGGATCGGGATCCACTCATCCTCACGCCCGGCGGCGGTGTCAGTGTAACGCGGATCGATCACAATCATCCGCGCGTGGCTGCGTTCCCGCGCCTGCTGCAGATGGTAGGTGATGCCGCCGCCGCTCATGCGCGTTTCTGCCGGGTTATTGCCGAACATCACCACCAGTTTGCTGTTGACGATGTCAGAGGTGCTGTTGCCGTCGTTGCTGCCGTAAGTGTAGGGCATGGCGGCAGCGATTTGGGCGGTGCTGTAGGTGCCGTAATGGCTGAGGAAGCCGCCATAGCAGTTCATCAGGCGCGCCACCAGCGAGGCGTAAGGCGAGGAGCGGGTGATGTTGCCGCCGACAATGCCGGAGGAGTAATTGATGTAGACCGCCTCGTTGCCGTACGTCTCCACCGTGTGCTTCAGCCGCTGCGCCAGGGTGTCCAGCGCCTCATCCCAGCTGATGCGTTTAAATCTGCCCTCGCCGCGCTTGCCGACCCGCTTCATCGGGTAGTTGAGGCGCGCCGGGTGGTTCATGCGCTGCCGGATGCTGCGCCCGCGCAGACAGGCGCGCACCTGATGGTCGCCATAGCTGTCCTGGCCGGTGTTGTCAGTCTCCACCCAGACGACTTCGTCATCCCGGACATGCAGCCGCAACGCGCAACGGCTGCCGCAATTCACCGAGCACATGCTCCAGACCACCCGTTCATCGGGCATGCGGGTGGGCGGCGCGGCCTGCGCCTGGGCAAAGGGCAGCGGCACGCCCGCGGCCGTGAGAGTCAGGGCGCTCAGGGCGCTGCCCTTGAGCAGGGTGCGGCGGGTGATGCCGCCGGGTACGGATCCTTTCATCATGTTTCGCCTTCTGGTTATCAGCCTGTGGGCTGGAGTAACAGAAACGGCTCAACACGATCTTGTTTTTTATCAAAAAGAAGGGGATCAGGCCGAGGGAAACAGCAAAACGGCAGGGCGGGATCGCACTGCCGCAGAGGAGGATCAGACGGAGGGCTGCACCACCAGCTGACCGGCGGAGCCGCGGTCGGCCATCTCCAGCGTCTGGCTGTGGTAAAGGAACGGGAAATGCTCAAACGACGGCTGGTTGAAATAGACCAGCAGCTCGACTTCGCCATCCACCCACACCGTGTCTTTGAACCCGGCGTCCTCCACCAGCGGCGGGCCGCCGTTGACGTTTTTCACCAGGAATGAGACGCCCTGAATATGGAAAGATTGCGGCATGTCGGCGTGCACCGTCCAGCGCTCCCAGGTGCCCTGCAGCGCCTGCACGTCGATGCGGTTCATGTCCCAGATCGCGCCGTTGATCCCGGCCAGGTTGTCCCCCAGCCGGAACTCCCGCGACCGCACCACGCTGCCTTCCAGCAGCTGATCGGCCAGCAGGCGCATCGGCAGGTTGTCGGTGACCAGCGGCAGCAGGCCGGTGGGTTTCAGCGTCAGCACCAGGGTGGAGATCAGAATGCTCGACGGCTCAAACAGCCCTCGCAGCCGGTCCATGATCCCGGCGGACTCCCCGGCGGTGATCGACACCTCATCGCCCTGCGACATGTCGATCAGAATCTCCCGGCGCTCGCCCGGCGCCAGCGACAGGCGTGACACCGCCACCGGCGCAGGCAGGAAGCCCTGATCGGCGGCGACCACATGGAATTGCCGGTTGTCGCTCATTTGCAGCATAAAGCGGCGTGAGTTGGCGGCGTTAAGCAGGCGCAGGCGCACCCAGCCGCGCGACACCTCAACAAACGGGCTTTCGACGCCGTTCACCAGCAGGTTATCGCCCAGGAAACCGCCCTGCGCCGGGGCGTCATACTCCGGGGTGCCGAAGTTATCCAGCCGCTTGTCCTGAAGGATCACCGGGAAGTCATCCACCCCGTAGTGGCTGGGCAGCGGCAGGGCTTTGCTGACGCTGTCTTCCACCAGCCACAGCCCGGCCAGCCCGTTATAGACGTGCGGCGCCATGCGGTTCGGCGTGTTGGCGTGATACCAGCAGGTGGCGGCGGGCTGGCGGATCGGCAGTACCGGCGACCAGTCCACGCCCGGCGACATCATGCGCCCGGCACCGCCGCTCAGCGTGCCCGGCACCTGCAAGCCGGCGATGGTCATCGCCACCGGCTCCGTCAGGCGGTTGCTGTAGATCAGTTTGACGTCATCGCCGCTGAAGACGCGCACCGTCGGCCCGAGATACAACCCGTTGATGCCCCAGACGTTGGCCTTGGCGCCGCCGGTGAATGACCAGTGGGCGCGTTGCAGGGTTAAAAACAGCGGCTGGCCGCGACGGGATTCCAGCAACGGCGGCACAGGCAGCGCCACTTGCGTTCCGCTCGCCTCTGCCCTCAGCGGTAGGGTACCGGCAGCCAGTGCCATACCCGATGCCTGTAAAAACTGACGCCGACTGAGTGACATATCTTCTCCATGAAAAGCAATATCAAGACTGTGTGCAAAACCCGGCCACAGGCCGGGTGAAAATGGCGCGGCAGCGGGCCGCGCGCGGGCCTGATCCCCAGGCCGGAAGGGCATAACGGTGGCGGCGCGTGCGCGGCCCGGCTACTTGCCTTTTTTGGCGGCGGCTTCGCGTTGGGCGACTTCCGCATCCAGTTCAGCAATTTTAGCCTGCATCTGTGCCCGGCAAAGCTCGGCCAGTTCACGAACCCGCTCTTTGCCATAACCGGCCGT
>Ga0209463_1001704_pt1 | contig 12959 bp, 13 predicted proteins | sample AgamicMgSfrz_FD_187169 | JGI IMG/M metagenome (GOLD analysis project Ga0209463, IMG submission 187169) | Agave microbial communities from Guanajuato, Mexico - Mg.Sf.rz (SPAdes) (version 2) | ecosystem: Host-associated > Plants > Phyllosphere > Phylloplane/Leaf | place: Guanajuato, Mexico... | reverse complement strand
CTGAACAGCGAGAAGGAGCACTAACTTTAAACATCCATTATTTTGATATAGATGCTATTGAGATGCCTGAAAAAACATTAGTTAGAATCGAAAAATAAACTTCCCTTATTATGCTAACAATTTTTTCGCATCTATAATCTGAACGCAAAAAAAGCTATTTCAATCGTATTGGCATCGGAGTGAAATAGCTTTTTCTACTTTACATTCAAGAGTGTGTTAGATCCTTATAGATATCTTCACATGTGAATTATATCACAAACTTTTCTGCACGTGAAGATAAAAAGTGAAATTTGTATGACAAGTATTGAGAAAATAAAAGAGCAACCTCGTTTGTCAATGACGAGGTTGCTCTTTATAAGGGTTCTTTCATGCGTATCCAAGTATGAACGATAGTAGCATTATAATATCTGCCTTACGTTAAAGGATTGAGTTGATCTCTATGATTAGTAATTGGAAAAAGCTTGTTAAATATAAAAAGCATAATTACAAAGTATGGAATCCATAGTACAGTCCCAAAATAATTTAGTTTACTATTTTTTAAGTATTAACGATTCAGCAAATAATAAATGAAACTAAATACGGTAACCGAAATCAACAGAACTACAATTCCAATATTTCGTGCTACTGTTACATCAAATTTTATTATTCTACTAATACGTTTAGTTCTTTTAATATGACAAATCTGTCACCTAATTCTTATGTAAAAGGTTTTACAATTAAAAACATAATGAACATAATAACGCAAAATAAAGCCCCCTGAAGAACAAAGTTAATTGGTTTATGAGTATCTTCATTAGCCTTTACAAACAGCTTTGATCATCTTGTATACATCACTAATTTTGTACAAAGACTAAACAAAACACCTGCAATGATTGCAGCAATTGCTATTTTTAAGATATGAATTCACTCCTTTCTAACATAACAGAAGTGTATCCATAACTTAACATAAACACCTAAATAATACAAAAATCTAAGAATCATAGGAAGGAGTCTTTCCAGTTTCTTTGCCGCCACTGATTAACCGCCCTTCCTTATTTTCAAACATCATTTTGATTTTTTTATTATTGCTCCGCTACTATATTCAGTGCTGCAGCTGCCTTTGGCCATCCCACGTAAAACGCCATATGAGTTATTAAGGCGATCATTTCTTTTTCAGTGACGCCATTCTTTTTTGCCAACAGCAGATGAAAAGGCATTTGTTCGGTGTTGCCAATACTGATTAAAGCAGAAAGTGTACTCAAACTTCTTTCTTTTGAGGTTAAAGTCGGGTCTCTCCACACTTCTCCAAATAAAATATTTTCTCCATATTTCACAAAGTCAGGAGCAAGATCTCTCATTTCTTCCAGCAGCTTAGACTCAATACGGTTATTCATGTTTATTTTGCCTCCTTTTGATTCACCATTTGCGCGATTCCTTGCCCAAATGACCAGTTTTCAAGGGGTGTCTCGTTTAATGTAATAAAAGTATTGTTTGTAGAAATAGCTAAGTCAGTGTGAAGTCCTTCCGAAATGGATTGGTATAGCCTCTTTTTCTGCTGAATCGTTCTCCCCTGCCCACATGTAATGGAGATATAAATCATTTGATCTGTTCTTTTTCCTCCATTTTCTAAGAGATACTGTGAATCATAGAAAAAATGCTGAGGTGGATACGGTAAAAACAGTTGGAAATAATCGTTTTTTGGGATGTGAAAATGTTGGATTAAAGACTGATGAATACAAATGCTTACTTTTTTTAATTCCTTATCGTTTAATTGATGTTCTGGATAATAAACGTTAACAAATGGCATCTATCATCTTCCTTTCTATATCCAGTGTACTTCCATACTCTTCATTTGTATAATTGAAAATAAGTCTAATAATTATCGAAAAAGCCGATAGAGATGGGGTTAGAAAGTGGAAATTAAAGAATTAACAACATTTAAAGCAATTGTGGCAGAAGGAACGTTTTCGCTTGCAGCAAAAAAACTAAACTATGCCCAATCTACCGTCACCGCTCATATTAAAAAGTTAGAAAAAGATCTTGGATTTCTTTTATTTGAACGAGGCTGGGAAGCAAAATTAACAAAGGAAGGTACACTATTTGTAGAAGAAGTAGATAGCTTGTTAAAGCACTGGGAGTATTCCATATCTCAAGCACAGCGTATAAGCAAAGAGGAAACAGGAACAATCAAAATAGGATTATCAGAATCGATTGCTCAAAATCTAATGCCAGCTGTATTAAGCTATTTAAATGGTGAAAAACCTTACATACACTGCGATTTTACTATTGGAAACACGGCACTTTTATCAGAACTATTACGTCAAGATAAGCTGGACTTTGCTGTTTGCGGACAGAATACGAGCCTTTCCGGCGTAGCTTTTACTCCGCTTGGTAAAGAACAAATTCAATTTATTGTGAATACGCCTAACCATCCCCTGCTACAGCAGAAATCAGTTGAAATAGCCGATATTATTCACTATCCTATCTTAATAGGAGAAAATAGCTGCTATTACTATCAATCCGTCAACCACTTTTTATCTGAGAATAATTTAGCCTTTAAACAAGTCTACAACTGTAGTGCCCTGCACCTCATTCCAAAAATGATGATTGGGAATACAGTTGGAATTATCCCTAGAGGAACTAGTTTAAAACCAAGTAATATTCCGTTTAAAGTACAAGGATTTGATCCCCAAATGCCTATAGGATTATTAATTTCTGATGAAAAAAGAACCTATTTGAGTCAGACAAAAAAGAAAGTTATAGAGATCATTAAATCTACGTTATCGTAGATCAACACTCACGTAGAATAACGTATTCACCTAAAAAAATCCTCTGCTCTGGAAGCAAAGGATTTTTTATAGTTATAGAGAGTTTGATCCCTTTTACAGATTAATATAGTACTCATCCACTATCTCTATCATGAGCATAGTTTTTTGATAACCTGTCTTTAAAATCTTGAGGAAGCGTCATATTTCTAAAATTTAAGCCAATTAAATCTTCAACATCTTCATTTAAATGCAACCATTTAGATGGTGATCTCATTAAATGGTCTAACAAAACAGCTTCATTAAAACCTATGACACATATATCTAAGCTCCGCTCTCCCCATATCGCCCACTTCTTAGAAGAAGAAAACCATACAACTTTCTCTGAATGATAGTATGGAGCATCGGCGGGGCTGTCCTCCGGTCCAATTTCTAGGACATTCCTATACTCTTCACTTGATAAAGAAGTAGGAAGCTGCAAATAATTAAAATAGCCAAACTCTTTATAATAATAATCTGTTGGATGTGGATCTAAGACAGCAACTGTAACTTCTTTTTCATTAAAGATTTTTGTTAAATATTGTACGATAGACCAAAACTCCTCACACATTCCCCAGTAGAACTCTTCAAATAAGTAATAATCACACCTTTGGTTAAATACTAGATGGGGCAATTCCTTATTTGTGTTGAAGATATTTTTTAGATTTTTATTAGCGGATTGAAATTCTTTGATATCTTTAATAAAGAAATTTGTGGGCTCCAGCTCCATAGTGTAACCTCCTTCTTTTATTAACTGGGCTTACTATTTTCAACCTCACATCTTAGTTCATAAAATTGCATAACTAAGGGGTGCACATTAGAATTATATCTTAAAGCTTCTAGCGTCCTTTTCCCTAACCTTCTATCTACTAAAGCAAGAGCTTGAGAAATAACGTTCTCAGAATTTAATGCTCGATTAATGGATAGCTGAGGATACTGAATGATGGCGTTATAAACATGATCGACGTTAAAAACACCTCTATATTCTAGAATACTTGCAGTATAGTCCATATCACTTACCTTCCCAATGAACTCTGGGAAACATTCAAATAAACAATCTGGAAAGGGTTTGCTTGTTTTTCTCTTCACTTCCTCCCAAAGTTTATCATGTTCCATTAAATATTCTGCTGAAGAAGCATTAAAAATCTCCTTCTTATCTAGAGTAATCCAAATACGTGACTGTTCTCCAAGAGAAACGTGATATTTAGTCAATTGGATACTCAATCTATGCTTCAACTTATCACAGATTAAATTCTCCATATCTTTCTTTACTTTCGTCCACTTCATGCTATTTTTGTACTCCGCTTCCCTAAAATTATACGATTTCGCTTCTAGAAACATATTATACAAAATATGCCTAGTTCAAGTTGTTTTTCTTAATATATAGAATATACTTCATCGTTCTAGACAATAAAAAGAGCATCTAATTATTCATTTAGATGCTCTTTTTATTCACTTTGTTTCTCTTTTTTACTAATAGACTTATAATCATCATCAGCAAGCCTAAAGTTCCAAGTATTAAGTGAAAAAGATAGAAAACGTTCTCTCTTATGTACCCAATAATAAATTGACCTCCAAATATCATAAAGAATGATAGTCCAGGATAAAATGAAGGATTTTCCGTAATATAATTTTTAATTTTCCCCATTTAAAAGCCCCTTATCCTCTTATAATTACATTTTATTAAATGTTATCTGTCACCAGAAATGTCCTTAAACTTATACTTCATGAATCCATATTATGTTATATTTTATATAATATACAAAATATGATAAATTAAGTTAGGATATTGATAATGTACTTGGTTATATTTCTAATAAGGGTTTAGGGAGGACATATAAATGAAAAAAGTATTGGTCTTTATTACAGATGGTTTTGCTGATTGGGAAGCCAGTTATGTAACCGCTGAGTTAAATAAACCAGAAACAGGATTTCAAGTTCAGACAATTGCAATTGATAAAAATCCTAAAGTTTCAATGGGAGGATTAACTGTGATTCCGGATTACAGCTTACAAGACTTTTCTTTTAACTTGGAATTTGTAATGTTACTTCTTCCTGGGGGAACTGGATGGAGAGAAGAAAAGAATCACCAGGTAAAGAAACTCGTGAGTGTTTGTCTTGAAAATAACATTCCCGTTGCAGCAATTTGTGATGCAACTACCTTTTTAGGGAATTACGGATTTCTGGATCAGCATAAACATACAGGAAATTCGTTACCTTATCTAAAAGAAGGAGCACCTAATTATCGGGGGGATAAAAACTATATAGAGGAACAATCTGTTAGTGATGGCTGTCTAATCACAGCTAATGGAAGTGGTGCACTGGAATTTTCGAGAGACATATTAAATAAATTAGAAGTTTTAAAAGGTAAAGAACTAGAAGAATGGTACGATTTATTTAAAAATGGCTTTATTAAAAGGTAGTTACATAGATGGGTGATCATTAATGAATTGGTCTCTCTAAAGGAATGGAATGGATGAGAACCTGCAGTAGCGGAAGTGTAACCGCCCGCCCACGGAAATCAACCCCAGTGTAACAAGCGATTCGCTCATGCATTCCATTCGTTCGTCTGTAGATTGTATTGATTTATTTATATCTCATTCTCTGTTCATTTTAATACATATAAAGCGTAATCCTCTTCATTCGAAAACCCAAGTTTATTGGCTAGTGCTTTCGAGGCTTTATTGTTATTATCGCAATCCCAAGCAGGCATAACGTTCTTTTCTAAACATTTATTTATAAACGCCTGACTCACTATCTTTCCTAATCCTTGTCCTCTATATTTAGGGTTAGTCACAATATCAATTTCAGCTATTGTTCCACTATGAAAAATAGACACACATTCAGCGATAATATTTTCTTTATGGATAAGACAAACTCCTAATCCGTTTTTTAGAAAATTATTCTCTGATCCCCAGTACTCCACTATATATGATTCATTGAAATTCTCACTTTTCCTTAAAGAATCAGGGTTAAAGTCTTTTAACTCATAGAGATTAGACAGGCTGTACGCAGAATGAACTTTTGAAGGGAGAAACCTATACTTAGAACGTTTCATTTTCTTTACATACGTTTTGAAAGTTTCGTCAAAAAAAGTTTCCCAGTCAGTCGATGGAGTAAAGACCGTAAACCGTTTCTCTTTACCATACACGTTCTCAACAAAATAACGATAGAGAAAGTTATTAAATACCACGTTATTGCCTTGTCCAAATACATAATAGTCACCTGCACGTATTCTAAGAAATCCTGATGATGGCCTTATCATATCATTTACGTACACAGATCCTTCAATAACATGATTAACGACAGAAAAAGCAAATGTAGGAGTCTTAAATGACGCTTCTAACATGTTATTTATCTTGTAATAATCTTTTGGTTCTAAACAATGCATTTTATTTCCCCCTTAATAAATAGCACTGTCTTAATTATATAAGTGCATGCACAAATTTAGTTATCATAATGTGCTTTATCGATACAAAAACAGCCCGACGAATAATTAAAATAAAGGTTAATTACTCTTTTTCAGGAGAGCTAACTCAAAAAAATTTCATATATAAGTTTGTTATAATAAAGATTGTTAAAAGCAAGGAGGAGTATATAAGTGCAAATAAGAAAACTTAAAAGACAGTCATTTTATGCCGGATGTCAATTCGTAGATATAGAAGATCAAGCAAATGAACACGCCTTGCCTCTCCTTATTATGTATCCTACATATAAAGAAGAACAAGTTGAAAAGATGGGACCTTACACGATGGGACCTTACACGATAAGCGCTGCGCAAGATGCTCCGCTTTCAAATGGATCATTTCCTTTAGTCATTATTTCTCATGGAGATGGTAGCACGCCTCTTGCTTATCGAACCATTGCTCAGTTTTTAGCACGTAATGGTTTTATTGTAGGGATACCGCAACATCCGTTTAATAATCGAGAGAATAATACGCTGTCTGGAACAATAGATAATCTAAAAAATCGGCCTACCCATATACGTACTGTAATAGATTGGTTTTTAAAAGAAAATTCCTTTTCACCATCCATTAAATCAAATAATATTTCTCTTATTGGCCATTCAATGGGAGGATATACGGCTCTTGCTGTAGCAGGTGGAGTCCCCACTTCTTTTCCTTCTGAATCTCCTGATCAAAAGCCTTATTGTTTATCTGTTAATCATGATAAACGTGTTCAATCACTGATTCTTTTAGCGCCAGCCACCGGATGGTTCAGGGAAAGAGGAGCGCTTGAAGACGTGAATATACCTATTTTAATGATTACAGGCGAAAAGGATACGATTACTCCTTCTTTTCACGGAGAATTTGTATTAAATGGCGTTTCTGATGCGGAAAAAGTTCAGCATATAGCTGTAAAAAACGGAGGGCATTTTTCATTTCTCAGCCCATTTCCCGACTTTATGAAATCTCCTACCTTCCTTCCCTCTCAGGACCCGGAAGGCTTTAATCGCAAGGAGTTTCATGAGGACCTGCAAAACACTATATTGGACTTTTTATTACGTTCTTTTTAACAGATTAATCAGTTGTACCACCTTTTCTTTTGAAGAATAGGGACGATATTTTTTCTTTGGAATGGAAGGTTCTCCTTTTGAATCTATACTAATTCCACTTTATATATTACAGGTGTAGCCTTAATTCTTTGGAAACAATTATATCTAGAAAGAGCAGTTGAAATCCCTTAGAAACTGATGAGCTTCTAAGGGATTTTTATTTCCTATAAGGCCCATTATGCTAGTCTCCTTCTTTCTTTTTAAAAAGAAGCCAGTATTTACAAATAAATATTTTTAAATTCAAAAAACATAACACGCGATCTTGTTAATCTGTAATAATTAAGAAATAGAGATATATAGAAAAAGTGCTGCTTATTGAATTGATATTTTTGCTCTTTTACAAAACAAAAGGGGGATTTACAATATGGCTTTAAAAAAAGGTCAGCTAAGCGGACATGTATTTTTGTCTAAACTTATTACACAGTACGCAATGATTCATGAAAAAACGGTAGGCCCCGTAGCTGAAGAATATATTAAACAAATTGGTATTCGTACTGGAGAATGGATGGAAGACTTTTATAGCGATAAGCATGAAAAGTGGACGGTAGAGGAATATGCAGAAGTTATAATTGACCTTAAAAATTCAATTGGAGGTCACTTTGAAATTGTGTCCGTTTATCCAGACCATGTGGTTGTAAGCGCTACTCAATGTCCATTTGGTGACGTCGTACGAGATGCTCCTCATTTATGTAAGATGACGTCTAGTGTGTTTGGAGGAATTGCAGCTCGTAAATTTGGCTATGGAAAAGTGAGCTTACGCCAGCGTATTGCTCTTGGTCATCCAATGTGTGAAGTTGCTATATATTTTACAAAGCACAGTGAAGAAAATGGAGATGTGTATGAAGATCTTCCTATTACTCCTTCTTATGGTAACCCTTTCAATTGGGAAAAGGAAACAATTCATATGCTGAATCAAGAACTTCGAAGAAGCGATGAAATGATTGAAACTCTTCTTGCGGAATTAGAAGAATTACGTAAATAGTATTGTATTACTACACTTAACTATTAAGACAATTTGTTCTAGTTAGAGAAGCAAAACAAGATATATAAAACAAAGAGCAGCCTTTAATTAAAGGTTTGCTCTTTGTTTTCATCACTCATTTTAATTATTATGGTAAGCAGAAAAAAATAAAGTAAAAGTTATTATAGCTATTTAGGGATTTTATTTGTAACCTTATGCTTACGAATCAGATGCGTCACCCTAAAGAATCCTTGGAGCAGTCAGAGTGCCTTTGTTAATTGCATGAACTGATAGTGAATGGATTGACGATACTACTTCAAGCTCTTGCGTATCATTTTTTATTTCTCGACTTTTTTGTAAGGCACTGCATGACTTTCTTGCTTGCGTATACTGGCCAAGATCATTATCAGTAACACTAAACCAATACCAACCATAATGGTAGTTTTTCCCCCGAAATGAGCTAGCCCACTCAAGAATAGTCCCACTATACCGAAGTCTGAATCTGAAAATGTAGCATTTGATAGACCCAAATCTCCCAACACAGGTATTAATAGAATTGGCATGAAACTGATTAAAAGGCCGTTCACAAATGAGCCTAAAATCGCACCGCGTACACCACCCATTGCATTTCCAAACACCCCTGCAGCTGCACCCGTAAAGAAGTGAGGTACTACACCTGGTAAAATAATGATTCCTCCTGATAAAACTAGTATTAACATACTAACAATGCCGCCTAAAAAACTTGAAAAGAAACCAATTAATACAGCGTTTGGGGCATAAGTATATATAATTGGAACATCTAATGCTGGCTTGGAATTTGGCACAATTTTAGAAGATATTCCTTTAAATGCTGGTACAATTTCAGCTAATACCAATCGTACACCAGCTAAAATGACGAAAACGCCGGCAGAAAACATTCCTGCTTGAAGTACCGCAAATAAAATATAGTTTTTTCCGTCACTTAATTTACCTTCCACATAACCCGGCCCCGCAAAAAGAGCTACAATAACGTAGAAAATCGCCATAGTTAATGCAATACTAACTGTACTGTCTCGTAAGAAGCCTAGCCCTTTTGGAAAGTTAATTTTTTCTGTTGATACAATCTCTTTCTTGCCCTTTACAGCCATCCCCACGAGACCACCAACCGCAAAACCAACTGCTCCAGAATGTCCCAGTGCCACATTATCATTACCTGTTAGTTTACGGATAAAAGGCTGAACGAGCGCTGGAGAAAGCGTCATGAAAATTCCCACTGTTAAAGCACCAAAGAGAATTAATGAAAATGATGTAAAACCACTTACGGATAAAATGATCGCAATCATACATGACATGTACAAAGTGATATGTCCTGTCAGAAAAATATATTTAAATCGTGTAAAACGAGCAATCAGCAGGTTTACAATCATACCAAAAAACATAATTAATGCGGTCGAAGAACCATATTTACTCAGTGCAATCGCAACGATGGCTTCATTATTTGGAACGACACCGTTTACGTTAAATGCTGCTTTGAACATTTCTCCAAATGGAGCGAGGGCTTGCTGAAGAATCCCTGCACCTGCTGTAATAACCAGGAATCCAACAAACGTTTTTGTTGTTCCTTTTAGTGTATCTGAAAGATTTTTCTTTTGTGCAAGTAGACCTACTAGAGCAATTATGGCTACTAAAACTGAGGGTTCACTCAGAACGTTAATTAATACATTTAACACCTGATTCATCTCTATCACCTCTCAATTTCTTTACAGTAGTTTTTTTTCTTGCAGAACCCCTGTTAATTTGGTGCGTAATTCTTCTAAATCAATAATATTATCCAAAATTATGACGTTTCCTAAGCTTGCACCGCCCTCTGCAATATCTTTTGCAAGGAAGAACACGTCTGCATCCTCTGGTGTTGCAGAACCTAAATCAGAATGATTTACTTCTACACCGCTTACTCCCATCTCATTCAACAACTGTTGAATATTCATTTCTACCATAAAACTTGTTCCTAATCCTGATCCGCATACTGTTAAAATTTTCATTATTCATCTTCTCCTTTTTTTCGCATCATAGCTATAATTTCAGCTGAAGTTTCAGCTTCTTTTAAACGTTTTAATGAGTCTTCATTTACTAAAAATGATGTCAATTCTGACAGCGCTTTTAAATGTAATTTGTTATCAATGGCTGCTAGACAGATAAACAAGTCAATTGCATGTTCTTCTTGGTTCAGTAACAAAACTGGTTTCTTCATTCGTAGAAGGGACATACCAAGCTCTTGTACACCTTGTTCTGGACGGGCATGAGGAATAGCAATTCCTTTCCCTATATGAATAAAAGCTCCCATTTCTAAAACTCTATCAATCATTGCTTGGGTATAGGCTGAAGTAATATAATGCTGTTCTTCCAAAGGTTTTGCTGCTAATTGGATTGCTTCTTCCCACTCTAGAGAAGCGTCAGAGAATTGAATCTTATCCTCTGTTAAAAGTTCAGAAAGCATAGGGGCGTAACTCCTTTCACGTGTATGGCTCTGTCTTAAATGCTTCGTTAAATCTTCATAAAGCGCTTTTTCATTTTTAATAGTTGCATATTTTCGTATAGTCGCCATTAACTTATCCATTGGGATAGTTGATTGAACCGACAAATTGAAATCAGCTGCCACGGCCTGTTGCAAATAGTTTTCCTCCAGCGCTGTTAATAATGGTCGTGTTAAATAAACAGGCTTGGATGATTCTAAATAAATAGTTGAAAAAATCATATCGTAACTGTCTGGTGACAGTTTTTCGATTTCCGCAGCCGAATATGATTCTGTAAAATGCAATTTTGGAAACAATTGTCGTAATTGCGTTCGCAGCATCATAGAGGAACTAATCCCGTTTGGGCAAACGATTGTGGCTCTATACACTTTAGGTTTAGCCTCTAGTTTTCGAACATGCCCACCGAATAAAATCGTAAAATACCCTATCTCTTCATCTGAAATGCATTTTCCCGTATATTCAGAAAATGGTTTCAACGCCTGTTTGACAAATTCAAAGAGTACACCGTGCTCTGTTTTAATTGTGTCAATCAACGGATTTGATAATGGCACTTCACAGATGATCCTAAAATAGGCTGGTACCAAATGTTTATATAAGAGCGATTTTAAAATATGCTTTTCCTTAAATGGTACTAATGTTAAGCGCTCTACTTCTGAAATAATAGTACTCGATACAAGGTCAAGCTTTTCATCAATATGGAGCTCGTCTATATTCTGCATAGCAGATAACAATTGAACCGTTAGATAGATAACCTCTGCTTCAGCCACTTCATCAAATAAATAAGCTGATAGCTCTTCCCCCATTTCTAGTAAGGGCTGTTCTTTCATTAATTTAATTTGCTTGATTGGCAGAATCAGTTTATGGTGCCCAGACCTGCACTGTAGAAATAAGAGTTCATAAACTAACTGATCTAGCCGGTTACTAACAAAATCAATCCGATATTTTTTAGCTAAATCATTTACGTTCTCTCTAATTGCTGAACCTGTATTTTCATAATTCCAACTATTAAGAACTTGCTTCATCCCTGAAATGCCCATTGGCAATTGCAAAAGCGTTCCAATACAAATAGTTGCAAATCGACGCTTAAGCCTCTCTTCTCCCTCTAGGTGAAAGCCATCTGTCCGGTTATAAGATAACTGGATGCCTTCTTTCTCACAATACGAACGAAGCTTTTTAATATCCGCTAGCGCTGTATTCCTGCTTACCTGCAGAAAAGACTGATAATGTATATTTGCTATCGGCTCTTTTCGAATATACGTGTATAAATAAATTAAGTATATCCGCTCAGTCTCTTGAAAAACTGACTGCTGACGGTTAAGCGATGTTCCTTCTAGTTTCCAATAGTTTTTAATTCTTTCATCAACCTTAAATTCTATATCAATCACTTGAATTTTTGGTAAATCTAAATTGCTTAATGCATTGTTCAACTTATCAAGCGTATAGGCAAATTGTCGAGGTGATAAATTTATTTGAAGTCTCAACTCCGGAATTGATAACTTCGGGTAATTAATCATCTGCTCAAGCAGCTGCAATGATTTATGGTCAAACATCTTATTATCCTCCTCATGTTTATTATAAAATAGAAGTGTTAGCGATTACATAACTGTTCAATCCAATCTTTGTTGTCATTTTAGAATAGCCATTGGACTGAAGGTTATATTTTCCATTTTAAAGTTTAACATAAGCTCTCGGGCCACAGAATAGCAAACGTTTATTTTTTGACTTTTATCTCTTAAAGCTGCAGTAAAGCGATTTAAATTGCCTCCCTTACTATAGCAAGCTTTTTTATCGGCGTAAAAACAAAAAAGAAGCGCCCTCCGGCAACTTCTTCCCGCTTTTCCTATTCATATGTCAGATTTTCACTTACAAAATAATCATTTATATTTAGTCTCTTAAAAATGACAGCAGCGCTTCGTTAAATTCGTGTGCATGCGTTGCATTTAAGCCGTGTGGACCGCCTTTTATTAAGGCTAACTTGGAATCAGAAATTGCTTCATGCGTTCGCTTTCCGCTATATTCAAATGGAACAATCTCGTCTGCATCACCGTGAATAATAAGAGTAGGTATTGTAAACTTGGCTAGATCGTCTCTGAAATCCGTTTTGCTGAAAGCAGCTATACAGTCTAGTGTCCCTTTAGGCGATGCGG
>Ga0209463_1001703_pt1 | contig 12966 bp, 14 predicted proteins | sample AgamicMgSfrz_FD_187169 | JGI IMG/M metagenome (GOLD analysis project Ga0209463, IMG submission 187169) | Agave microbial communities from Guanajuato, Mexico - Mg.Sf.rz (SPAdes) (version 2) | ecosystem: Host-associated > Plants > Phyllosphere > Phylloplane/Leaf | place: Guanajuato, Mexico... | reverse complement strand
AGCTCTTATCGCGCGCTGTCAGGCGATCGGGCCTTCTGAAAATCGTCAGGCCTGCGGCGCGGTGGACTGAATCAGCCTGCGCAACAGCGGCATCAGACACAACATCACCAGGCCGACGGCGGCTGCACCCCAGCCCAACAGGCTGAAGATATGGCTGTAGCCGGGATTGGTGAGCAGCGCGCTACTGCCGCTGTTTTGTGGCATCAGCGCCGACACGTAGCCCGCCAGCACCGAGGCCACGCCGGTGACCATCATCCAGCAGCCCATCATAATGCCCTGATAGCGCGTCGGCGCCAGCTTGCCGATCATCGCGTAGCCAATCGGCGAGATCAGCAGTTCGCCGATGCTTTGCAGCAGATAGCTGAAGAAGATCCATTTAAAGGCGACCAAGCCGTCACCGCCCGCCAGCATAATGCCCAACGGCAATACCAGCATGCCCAGACCAATACAGAACAGGGAGCAGGCAAACTGCAGCGGGATATCGATACGCCAGCCGCGCTGACGCAGGCGGTTAAAGGCAATCGCCAGCAGCGGGCCGCCAATCACGATCACCAGGGTGTTGATGTTTTGCACCCATTGCGGCGCTACGCGCATGCCCCAGACGTTAAGGTTGATATTATGCTCGACGAATAACATCAGCCCCATCGGCGCCAGCTGATACAACATCCAGAATACCAGCGAACCCAGCGCCAGCAGCAGATAAGCAGCCATCCGACGCTGTTCATGGCGCGGATGGTGACGCAGCGTGGTGATACAGAGCAGCAGGAAGATCACGCCGCCCAGCCCGATAACGAAAGAGCCGGTAAAGTCAGCGTGCGTCAACATCACGCGAATCAGCGGCACCAGCACTGCCAGCACCGTCAGGCCGACCAACATGCGCAACCGGAACTGGCGCGGACTGACATGCAGCAGCGGCGTATCGATATCCGCCAGAATTTTCCAGCGTAGCAGGCTGATAATGATAGCCAGCGCGTTGCCGACGGTGGCAAACAGAAACAGCGCCTGATACTGCTCGTCCAGCTGGAAATAACCGGCGCCGGTAAAGCCGATAAAGAAGCCGAGATTCATACCGGCGTAATTCCACAGAAAGGCGCTTTCACGGCGCTGATCGTCCGGCGTAAAGCGCTGGGTGAGCATCATATTGATACAGGTGACGTTCAGCCCGCTGCCGGTGAGGAACATCGCCAGTCCCCAGTAAAGCCCCTGTGCGCTTTCGCCGGACAGCGCCCAGCAGCCGGCGACCTGCAATATCATCCCCAGCACAAAGAGGTTACGGTTACTGAGGAAACGTCCGCCCAGATAGCCGCCAAACAGGTGCAGGCCATAGTTAAAGGCGCCAAAAACGCCCATGGTGGCGTTGGCCTGCGCTTCGCTAAAGCCAAGACGTTTAGTGGCGTACAACACCAGCGTGGAATAGAGAACGGCGAAGCCGAGCGTGGCGAAAATCTGAATAAAAAACAGCGCCCCGGTTCCGGCCGGGATCCCCTGCGGTTGCGCTTTGGTTGCGTTTTTCAAGCTGACCTCAGTGATTTTTAAGCATTTAAAGCGCATCAGTATGCACTCTCTGCGGCAGTTATGCAGTGAGATTTCAACGTTCCGGGCTTTTTGGACGCCTTTTCGCTTATTTTCGCGGCGAAGTGGTTTAAAACTGACTAAACGCATCATTTTGAGCAGAAAGTTGATTGACGCGCCGCAGCAAAATCCCTACATTAGCGCCGGTCGACAGTGTGCCTGCCGACAACAATATGGTGAGGTGTCCGAGTGGCTGAAGGAGCACGCCTGGAAAGTGTGTATACGGCAACGTATCGGGGGTTCGAATCCCCCCCTCACCGCCATTATTCAAAAGAAGAGCTCGTACGTAAGTACGGGCTTTTTTTCGCATAAAGCACTAAGAGGGGTGGATGAGAAGCCCCGCCGGGGTTCGACAACCGGCGCAGCCGGTTGGACAGCCGCAGGCTGCCCGCAGGGCGAGCGAAGCGAGTCAATCCCCCCCTCACCGCCATTATTCAAAAGAAGAGCTCGTACGTAAGTACGGGCTTTTTTTTGCATAATGCACTAAGAGGGGTGGATGAGAAGCCCCGCCGGGGTTCGACAACCGGCGCAGCCGTTTTGGACAGCCGCAGGCTGCCCGCAGGGCGAGCGAAGCGAGTCACTAAACGGCTTGCCGTTTTGGACAGCCGCAGGCTGCCCGCAGGGCGAGCGAAGCGAGTCACTAAACGGCTTGCCGTTTTGGACAGCCAAAGGCTGCCCGCAGGGCGAGCGAAGCGAGTCAATCCCCCTCACCGCCATTATTCCACGAGAAAGCCTGAACTAGCGTTCAGGCTTTTTACTTTCTTTCGAATAATTAGCACAGTTTAAAATGTGATCATAAATAATATAAAGGCGTGTTCTGTTTTATAATTGTTGGTTGCAGACATTATTTGATGAGTAAAAAGCCAGGCAGGAAAATAAATCACACCCAGTAAGTAACATTACAGAAATAAAGCTGCCCGCACGTCAGCTTTATTTCTGTTTTTATATTATTAATACAGCTATTATTTATTAGTTGCGTTATAAATGATGCTGGCTATTTCCAACTTTTCGGTTAAATGTGCTTTCGCATGAGTTAAGCCGATGGCCCGATGAATTAAGGCAGGATCGTTTGATTCAGCCAGCTCTGCAAGCGTCGTTTCCAACAAAGATGAAACCTTATCCAGGGATGTAGTAACATGTTGGTAAAAACCTTCCCATGAGCCAGCGCCGCTAACACTCTTATTTTCAATAATATTTAATTCTCTCATTATATAATTCCTTATAAAAGTTTTATTTGCATTTAGTATGAAATCGTGTTGGTTAAACATAGAGGAAATATACACTAAAAAAGAGAAAAATCAGGAGTAAAAAAAAGAAAGCGGCATTTTTTGCAAATGCATTTGTTTATTACCTTATGGAAAGTTAAAATTAAAAAGACGCTTACCTCAGGAATAATATTTTTACTTTTGCAAAGTATACAGAAAAAATTAGAAAGCTAATAAATTATATAAAACTATATGAAACACTATACAGCAAAGCGCTTTTTTTCCAGTCAGAGGGGAAAAGTAGTTTATCAGATAGTCTGGTTTACCCTTCCGGTTTTCGTTGCCTGTCGCCCGATCTTACCGTTTTCTTTCTGAGGTGTGACGCTAAAACCCTAATCCAACTCACATTTCATAATCTGACTACAAGCAAACTATTAAATTTCGTCTAAAGTTTTTTGAAGGGTCAAACACTTACAGATCATGTCTGGTCTGGACAAGGAGATACTGATGACGAAAAAGGCCGTAAGCTCACAATGGAAAGGCGCGATGTTATTGCCTTTGCTGATTACCGGCGCGCTAACTACCGGTTCTTTTTATGCTCAGGCGGCGGATGAACAGCATCTGCTTAGTCAGGCGCCGCAGCCGCCGGATGTGCGTCTGGGGCCGCTTTATCATGCGGTTCAGGCGGCAAAATTCTTCCCGGATCAAAAGACCTTTGCCGATGCGGTGCCGAAGTACAATCCCGCCTCTATTCTGGCCGACTGGCAGATGCAGAAGAACCAGCGCAATTTCGATTTGCGCCGCTTTGTTGACGCTAATTTCACCGTGCCGGGCAAAGGCGAAGCCTATGTGCCGCCCGCAGGACAAAGCCTGCGCGAACATATCGACGGCCTGTGGCCGGTGCTGACGCGCACTACCGATAAAGTGAATCAGTATGACTCGCTGCTGCCGCTGCCGAAGCCTTACGTGGTGCCGGGCGGCCGCTTCCGCGAAGTCTATTACTGGGACAGCTACTTCACCATGCTTGGCCTGGCTGAAAGCGGTCACTGGGATCGCGTGCAGGATATGGTGGATAACTTTGCGCACGAGCTGGATAAGTATGGTCATATTCCCAACGGCAACCGCAGCTATTATCTGAGCCGCTCGCAGCCGCCGTTCTTCAGCCTGATGGTCGATTTGCTGGCGCAGCATGATGGCGAAAAGGTTTACAGCAAATATCTGCCGCAGCTGCAAAAAGAGTATCAATACTGGATGGCGGACGCTGAGAGCGTCGTGGCGGGCAATGCCAGCAAACGCGTAGTGAAGCTGAAGGATGGCACGGTGCTGAACCGCTACTGGGACGCGCGCGATGTACCACGTACCGAATCTTATATGGATGACATCGCGACGGCGGAAAAAGCGAAGCAGCGTAACAAGGCGGAACTCTATCGCGACCTGCGTTCCGGTGCCGCTTCCGGCTGGGATTTCAGCTCGCGCTGGTTTGACGATCCCAACGATCTCTCCACTATCCGCACTACAGAAATCGTACCGGTGGATCTGAACGCCCTGCTGTTCCATCTGGAAAAAACCCTGGCGCGCGCCAGCAAAGTGGCGGACAAACAGAGCGACAGCCAGCGTTATGACGATCTGGCCGAAAAACGTCAGGCGGCGATCAATCGCTATCTGTGGAACGCCGACGGCGGCTGGTATGCCGACTATGACTGGAAGCACAGCAGCGTGCGCACCCAGCTGACGGCGGCGGCACTGTTCCCGCTCTATATGCAGGTCGCCAGCGATGACCAGGCAACCAAAACTGCCGCAGCGGTGGAAAAACAGCTGGTGAAAGCGGGCGGACTGGTGACCACCAATGTGCATAACGGCCAGCAGTGGGATGCGCCGAACGGCTGGGCACCGCTGCAGTGGGTTGCGGTTGAAGGCCTGAATCATTACGGCAAGCAGACGCTGGCGAAAGAGATCGGTATGCGTTTCCTTGATAACGTGCAGGCGACCTATGACCGCGAGCATAAGCTGGTGGAAAAATATGTGGTTGAAGGCAATCTTGGCGGCGGCGGCGGCGGTGAATATCCGCTGCAGGACGGTTTTGGCTGGACCAACGGCGTCACCCTGAAGCTGATGGATATGTACTGTCCGAAAGGCGTGACCTGTAACAATGTTAATGATATGAAAAAATCGCAGTAATCTTATCCCGCCCGGCCAGCTGGCCGGGCGTTCCCGTTAATCCCCTGAATCCCCACATTTTATCTGGAAATAATCAGATAAATTACATCTTGAATCGACAACAGAGAAAGATAATAATTCTCATTAGTCTTTCCAGTTACTTGAAATTTACATCTCCATAGCTGCTGGCCGCGCGCTGTTACCGGGCGGCTATTTCGATTCTGTTTAAGGGAAATAAAATGGGAATGCCTTTTAACCTGAAACGTTCTGCGCTGCTCTGCTCACTGGCGCTTGCCGTACCGGGTTTGTCCGTCGCTGCCGAAACCATGGTTGTCACCGCTCAGCCTACGGAAACCGCTGAATCACCGACCGTTGGCTATACCGCCAAAACCAGTGCAGGGGCGACGAAAACCGATCGCCCGCTGATTACCACCGGCCAGTCCGTTTCCGTCGTGACGCGCCAGCAGATTGAAGATCAGGGCGCGATGGACGTTAACCAGGCGCTGAACTACTCCTCAGGCGTCTTTACCAACTTCGCCGGCGCGGCCACCCGCTACGATACCGTTTCCCTGCGCGGCTTCCACGGCGGCGACGTGGATAACACTTTCCTTGACGGTCTGCGCCTGATGACCGACGGCGGCAGCTATAACGCGCTACAGGTCGATCCCTGGTTCCTTGAACGTATCGACGTGATTAAAGGCCCCTCCTCCGCGCTGTACGGTCAGACCGTGCCGGGCGGCCTGGTTATGATGACGTCGAAGCGTCCGCAGTTTGCCCAGGAAGGCCACTTCCGCCTGATGGCTGGCAATAACAGCACTACCGGCGCGGCGTTTGACTACACCAATGCGCTGAACGAACAGTGGGCGTTTCGCATTACCGGCATTACCCGCAACAGCGATACGCAGTATGACCATACGCGCGAAGAGCGCTATGCCATCGCGCCTTCTCTGCTCTGGCAGCCGGACAGCGATACGTCATTATTATTGAAAGCCTATCTGCAAAAAGATCCGTCGGGCGGCTACCACGGCTCGGTGCCGGGTGAAGGCAGCATTACCGAACGTAATGGCCGCAAGCTCAGCAACGGTTTTTACGACGGTGAGAGTTCAATCGATCAGTTTAAGCGCCGCGAACAGATTTACAGCTACGAGTTCTCTCATCGCTTCAACGATACCTGGGCTTTCCGCTCAAACGCCAGCTACACCCATTCGAATGTCGATTTAGATCAGGTGTACCAAATCGGCTGGATCGGCGACAGCAACCTGCTGGATCGTTACTATTCCGGCGAGCGCTCCTCGCTGGATGCCTTTGCTATCGATAACCAGCTGGAAGCGGATTTCACGACCGGCGAAGTCGAACATACGCTGGTGTTGGGCGCCGATTATCATCAATACCGCGACAAGCTGTGGGATGCCAGCGCCTATGTCGATCCGCTTAATGCGGTGACCGGCGCGGGCGGCAGCAATTTCTGGCAGTCCGCTTATGATCCAGCCAATCCAGACGCCGCGCGCGTGCCGGGCCTGTACGCCTATAATCAAACGCGTCGTTACTATCAGGCTGGCGTCTATTTGCAGGATGAGATGCAGTGGGATAAGTGGCATATGACCCTCTCCGGCCGCTACGATCGTCTGGTGGCGAAAAGCACCAACGATACGACGGATACCAGCCGCCGCCGCTCCGATGACCATATCAGCGGACGCGCCTCGCTGCTTTACGCCTTCGATAACGGCATCTCGCCTTACGTCAGCTACAGCCAGGCGATTACCCCTTCCAGCCTGCCGGACGCCAACGGCGATCTGCTGAAACCGACCACCGCCGAACAGTATGAAGCCGGGGTGAAATACCAGCCGCCGGGCACCTCTGATATGTACTCCGTGGCGGTTTACGATCTGACGCAGAAAGATGTCGGCAACCGTATTGTGAACACCTCGTTCTACGAGCCAGCCGGAAAAGTTCACTCACGCGGGCTGGAGCTGGAAGCGCGTAACCAGCTTACGCCGCGCTTCAGCACCATCGCCAACTACTCCGTTACGCGCGTGCGCTTTAAAGATGCCACCGACGGCAACGATGGCCATACGCCTTACGTCACGCCAAACCAAATCGCCTCGCTGTGGGCACACTATAAGTTTGACTATGGCATCAGTACCGGCGCAGGCGTGCGCTACCTGGGCAAGCAGTGGGCGGACAACGAAAACACTACGCGTCTGCCGTCGGCCACGCTGTTTGATGCGTCGGTACGCGCCGACCTTGGCGTGTGGAATAATCAGCTGAAAGGCGCATGGGTGCAGGTTGCGGCCAATAACCTGACCGATCGTAAGTATGTCGCCGCCTGTTACGGCACCGGAAACTGCTACTGGGGCGCCGAGCGTTCCGTGGTGGCTACCGTCGGCTACGATTTCTGACGGTTTGCCTGCTACCGGGAGGCGCACGCTCTCCTGAACGCGAGTCAATAATAATGGAGGCTTTTGCCTCCTTTATATTTGTCTGTAGTCTGTAACCCGTTATCAGGCCTGGCTTGCCTTCAGCGCGGCGGCTATCGTTTCCTGCCAGGTGGCCTGGGATGTGGTGGTGCCGCATGTGGAATATAGTATTCATGTGCTGGCGCTGGCGGACTGGCTGGAGAGCCATTTTCCGCTGATCGGGCAGCGCCGCCGGGAACGCAATGCGCCATCGCGCCCATAAAAAAGAGGCCGAAGCCTCCTTTTTTATTGCTGATGCTTAGTGACGTACTTTGCGGTAGATAAACAGTACGATGATGGCACCGATAACCGCGACCACGAAGCTGCCGAAGTTAAAGCCATCCACACGGCCGAAGCCGAAGAAAGTACTGATCCAGCCACCAACTACGGCACCGATAATACCCAGGATGATGGTAATGATAAAACCACCACCGTCTTTACCCGGCATGATCCATTTAGCGATGATACCGGCGATTAAACCAAAAATGATCCATGACAGAATTCCCATCTGTAACTCCTTCTTATTTACGGCTAATTAACATACCAACGATGATTCCCACTACGGCACCGGCGCCAACGCCCGCCCAGGGGTTACTTCTTACATACGAGCACGCCTGATGCGTTACGTTGTTCATTCCGCGACACAGCTCACTGCTTGCTTCGCGCGAGCGATCTTGCGCATATTCCAGGCTGTCACGTGTTTCTTTTTTCGAAAACATTACCTGCCTCCTGAGATCGGTTAGCGACTGACCTGTCCACCACACTTCTGGCAACAAGTATAGGACATGATTCTAACCATGTGATTTCAGAGATAACTTTTTGCAGCTTTTTTATCCTAAAAAGCAACATCAGCTATAAATTTCCGCGCGGCAGCGCCGATAACAAGCGGATACGAAGGCGGTAATTATTTTTAAGCATTGACGGGAGCAGGAAGTGAAAGAGCCAGATAACGAGCAATATTACAAACGCGGTACGCTGGCGGTGCTGGGCGTGCTGCGTGATATCGCGCGCGACGACACCCCGATCCTGGTTTCCCATGCGCGCGGCCAGTTTATGAGCCGGATTCTTTCGGTAGACAAAGAGCAGCTGGTCATCGATTACGGCAGCAACGATTACGACAACCAGGTCACGCTGGAGATGCAAAAGCTGAATGTCACGGCGGAAATGAAAGGCGCCAAGGTCGAATTCAGCCTGCCGCAGCTGGAAGCCGCACATTTTGGCGGCCTGCCCGCGTTCAGCACGCCGCTGCCGCCTGAGCTGCTGCAAATCCAGCGCCGCGAATATTTTCGTATCAGCGCGCCGCTGGAACCGACTTTTTACTGCCATGCCAACTGGCCTGACGGCAGCAAAGCGCGTCTGCGCCTGCAGGATATTTCGCTGGGCGGCATCGGCGTGCTGGTCGAAGGGGCGATGCCGGAAACGCTGGCCAGCGGCGAGATCTGGCGCGGCCTGCGGCTGGATATGGGTGAATATGGCGAGCTGCAGGTGGATGCGCAGCTGTTGCACGTAGGCGCGCGCACCACGGTCAGCAGCAAAAATGAAACTATCTCCACGCCACGCCTGAGCTTCAGCTTTACCTCGCTCGGTCCGGCCAAAGAACGCCAGCTGCAGCAGATCATTTTTGCCCTTGAACGCACGGCGCGCGAGAAGGCGATGCGCTTCCGTTAACCCGCCTCCACTCTCCTCGCCTGGCAAAGGCCATTCACCTGAGCCAGGCTTACAGTTGATTTTTTTTGCCCATTCCATCAACCGTAAGGAGATGTTCCCTAATGGAAACTCTGTTTTCCGACCGGAATCTGGCGCTGCTGTTTAACCAAACGTTCTGGTTTAATACGGTTATCATCGTCGCCGGAACCGTCATTATTTACTGGCTGCTGCGTTCGCTAATCGGCTTTATCAGCTCGCGCCTGGGGCGTTTCAGCAACGATCACAGCTCGCGGTTTTACAATATCGCCGTCGAGATGCTGCGCACTACCAGCCGTCTGCTGCTGTTTATCTTTTCCCTGCTGATCGCCCTTAAATTCGTTGATTTGCCCGCCGCCTGGCACAGCCGTATTTCCCACGGCTGATTTATCGCCCTGATGTTGCAGTTCGCACTGTGGCTGGACTGCGGCGTACGCCTGTGGCTGCGGAATATGCTGCGCGAGCCGTCGCACGTGCGTAATCCGGTCACCATGGTGATCCTCGGCATTATGCTGCGGGTCTTTATCTGGGCGATTATGCTGCTGGCGATCCTGTCAAATATGGGCGTCAATATTACTGCGCTGGTCGCCAGTTTAGGCGTGGGCGGTATTGCGGTCGCGCTGGCGATTCAGACGGTGCTGAGCGATGTATTCGCGTCGCTGGCGATCGGACTGGATAAACCTTTCGAGATTGGCGACTTTATTGTTTTCAACGACGTTGCCGGATCGATTGAACATATCGGCTTAAAAACCACCCGTATTCGTAGCCTGAACGGCGAGCAAATTGTCTGCGCCAACGCCGTGCTGCTGCAGCAAACCATTCACAACTATAAGCGGATGCAGGAGCGACGCATTCAGTTCCGCTTTGGCATCAGCTACAACACGCCGGCGGAGAAAGCGCGCCAGATTGGCGGCATCGTTAAAGAGATTATTCAGGGCGTGGAGCAGACGCGCTTCGATCGCGCCCACTTTTTATCGTTCGATGTTTCGCAGCTGACCTGGGAGGTGATCTATATCGTCACCGACGCCGATTACAACAAATATATGGATATTCAGCAGGAGATTAATATACAGCTGATGGAACGGCTGGCCGCGCTGGACGTCCATTTCGCCTTCCCGATTCGCCACGTGCAGTTTACCGGCGGCACGCTGCCGGACGTCAGTATGTCAGGGAAAGCGTCAAACGAAGAGGAAGAGGGCCAGCACGCTGACCGTGAACCTCAGATGGTGCGATAAGCGGTATCCACTTTCCACAGGTAACGCGGCGCCTGTGCAGCCGGATGTTTAGTCTGCACATGGCGCCGAAATTCTTCCGGCGACATCTCATTAATCATGGCTATGGCGCGATCGCGGTCGCGGGAAAAGGTGCGCAGCAGCGCGCCGGCGCCGTTGGCATAAGCGACGATAGTGGCGTCGCGCAGGGTTTGCGGATTGCGAATGCCCGCAAGCTGGCGCTGTTGCAGCAGGCGAATATAGGCGGTGCCAATATCGATATTTTTCGCCGGATCGCGCAGTTCGCGCGTGGAAGGCTGGCCGTGCCGTCCCTGGGCGCGATAAACTTCCCGTCCGGCGGTGGAGGCCTTAATCTGCATCAGGCCAACGGCATTGGAGCGGCTGATCGCATCGGGATCGCCGCCCGATTCAACGCTGATAATCGCGCTAATTAAGCGTTCATCAACGCCGTAATGGCTGGCGGCATTTTCGGTAAACATCGACCAGGTCTGCGAGACGCGTGCCGGCGGCGCTTTAGTCAATGGTGTTTGTTGCTCGTGATGGGTTTCTCTGGCGGTTTTACTGGCGCAGCCCGCCAGTAACAGTGCTGAAAGCACCAGCATCCTCATTTTCACGCTGTCGGGTCCCTTGTCGCCTCGTTGCTCTGTGTCATCTTACTGAGCGGCGCGCTTTTAAAAATTGCCGCTTTTCTGAATTGCAGAATAAAGTGTGACAAATGATGACATTAGCCGGGCTTTTCGTCATCATCACGCCAGCTATGCCCTTCCGGCCAGTCGTGTTATTCAGGAGTGTCCATTAATGAACCCGCAAACGCCCCGCACCTTTCATCTTATTGCGCCTTCCGGCTACTGCCATAACCAGCCTGCCGCCGCGCTGGGTATCCAGCGATTACAGCAGGCAGGCCATCAGGTTGCCAACCAGAGCGTGACCGGTCGCCGCTTTCAGCGTTTCGCCGGCAGCGATGCCGAACGGCTGCAGGATATTAACGCCCTCGCCCGGCTCAGCCCGCTGCCCGATATTATTCTGGCGGTGCGCGGCGGTTACGGCGTGACGCGACTGCTGGATCAAATCGACTACGCCGGACTGAAACAGCAGCTGGCGGCGCAGCCGGTCGCGCTGTGCGGCCACAGCGATCTGACGGCGTTGCAGCTGGCATTACTGGCGCAGTCGGGGCTGATCACCTTCAGCGGCCCGATGCTGTGCGGCAATTTCGGCGCGCCGGACCTTTCGGCGTTTACCTGGGAGCGCTTCTGGCAGGCGTTAACCTCACCGGAATTTACGCTCTCATGGCACAGCAATGCGCAGCCGCTCGCTGAGACAAAAGGCACGGTGTGGGGCGGTAATCTGGCGATGATTATGACGCTGGTCGGCACGCCGTGGATGCCGCAGATCGAGGACGGTATTCTGGTGATCGAGGATATCAACGAGCATCCGTTCCGCACCGAGCGCATGCTGCTGCAGCTGCATCAGTGCGGTATTCTGGCGCGCCAGCGGGCGATTGTCGCGGGCAGCTTCAACGGCTTTACCCCGACGGACTATGATAACGGCTTTGGCTTCGCTACCGTCTGGCAGCGCATTCGCGACCTGACCGGCCTGCCGGTGATTGACGGTCTTGATTTCGGCCATGAGCAGGCTACGGTAACGCTGCCGCTGGGTGCGCGCGGCGCGCTGAGCGTCCATCAGGGACAGGCGAGCCTGCGCATTAGCGGTCATCCGGTCTTGCGCACCGCTGCAACGTCGGAAAACCAGCTCTGAATCAGACGGAAACTACGAATCGATATGGTTGCGGTCGTCAAAGCGCTCCAGCGTGACCGCATCAACATCCCGCTTCGCGCTTCGGCTACCGGGCAGCAGCTTTTTGCTGTTATGACAGGCGAACCAGGCTTCGCCGCTGGTTTGATTAATCACTAAGCGATCGCCGTTGCGAAAACGGGTAATGGAGACTTTTGCACCTGTGTCTGAACTTGATCGGCTGTTTCAGCGCCTCGCCGCCTCGCCTTTTCGTCGTCGCTTCCGGCTGGGCAGCAAAGAGTACCAATATTGTCTGGAGAAAGGCCCGGAAACGATCGATCGGCACGCCGCGGATTTTATCGCTCAGCGTCTGGCCGATGCCGAACCGCGTAACGACGGCAAGCAAACGCCAATGCGGGGCCACCCGGTCTTTATCGCCCAACATGCCACCGCGACCTGCTGCCGTGGCTGTCTGGAAAAATGGCATCGGATTGCGGCGCATCAGCCGTTAAGCGCCGAACAGCAGCGCTATATCGTTACGGTGATCCATGCCTGGCTGGTTAAAGAGATGAACCGCTAAACTGACGGCTGCATCGGGCGGATTTTAGATCCGCTCAAATTTTTTGCCAGGTTGCGCTATTCAGCGGCAACCTCTGCGGCCACCAGCATTAACGCCAGTCCCGCATCTTCTTCCTGATAGTCGCTCATAACGCCTTTGATCCGGCCAATACAGGCTTCCACCTGCACTTTCTGCGGCTGCGACAGGCTATCTATTGCGTGACGAATCAGCATCAGGCTTGCTTCTTCTTCTTTCATTCCATCCTTCCCTTACGTGACAGGGCGCACAGTTTGCCAAATTTATCGCGTCAAACCAAGTTAAGTCATTTTTTTTCACTGGCGCGAAAGCGAGCGAGCCGAACAAGTTCGCCG
>Ga0209463_1001702_pt1 | contig 12966 bp, 16 predicted proteins | sample AgamicMgSfrz_FD_187169 | JGI IMG/M metagenome (GOLD analysis project Ga0209463, IMG submission 187169) | Agave microbial communities from Guanajuato, Mexico - Mg.Sf.rz (SPAdes) (version 2) | ecosystem: Host-associated > Plants > Phyllosphere > Phylloplane/Leaf | place: Guanajuato, Mexico... | reverse complement strand
GAGCGGTTGTTGTTACTTGAAATACATTTTTATGACAAGATTGGCATACGCCTCGTACACAGTAATTCATATTACATTCCTCTTTTCATGTATTTATCGGTAATAGACCTTATGTACATTAAAGAAATAAATGTAAAATCATTTGAATGCAAGATATAAAAAAAGACTTGCTAATGTTAAGCAAGTCTCTTACATTTATAATTTAACATTTAAATCTTTTAATCGATATTCAATACTTTCATCTCCGCGAATAACAAAGGAGGGCTCCTCTTCTAGTGTTTCTTCAAACTTACTCCACATTTCTCTATCATTTTTAACGTTGTTTATAACATTTTCGGGCTTCCATTCTTCTAACATTTGGGCTGCATTATCGTATTGTCTTTCTACATGAGCGTTATCATCATAGACTCTAACAGATAGTTTCTTTATCGCATGTTCTACAACTTCACCTTTTTCATTAATTCTCGTTTTTTGGTTGAACTCAATCGTTAAAGTGTTTGCTGTCATAATATATTCCTCCTAGTTCTTTATTGTATTCTTCCTGATTTTAATCGTTTTACAGAAAATATGATGATTTTTTCATTTTTTTTTACTTAATTAGAAGTAATGTTAGATTTTACTAGTCTATGTAACTCAAAATCGTCCTATACTGCATGTGTAACAAAGAGTTGTTACAAAAAACATATAGGGAGTGGTCAGTTATGAGTCAACCAAACAATTTAGTGGTATCGAAAAGCCATGGTGCTCTTGAACAAATAAAAACAGAAATTGCTCATGAGTTTGGTGTACATTTAGGAGCGGATTCAACGGCACGACAAAATGGCTCTGTTGGTGGTGAAATGACAAAACGCTTGGTGGAATTAGCTCAGCTTCACTTCAGTCAATAACGTTATAACCGAATTATGCTAACTGCATAATTCGGTTATTTTAATCTATAATCCTTATTATTTGATACCATTAAAATATGGACTAAATAATAAGAATGGAGTGGTATAAATGAAATCACTTTCTAAAAATGTTGATAAAGCTTGGAATACATTGAATCGAGATGGGAAAGTATATATTACATCTAAAGAGAATATATCTGCTGAGAGTATATCGGACGAGGTAGAAAAAAAGGTAGTAGCCACGGGCAAAGAGTTTGCCGTATTTCCATTAAGCAAAAACACAATTCTTATTGAATACATTGGTTTTTTTTGAATAGTATATAGCTTTATCAGTTCCGTTTTATTTTAATAGAAAAAACCTACCGTATAGTGGTAGGTTTTTAAATATTAATAATTAATTGGAAGTTCTTTTAACTTCTTCTGTGTGTCATCATACACAGTTTGAACATGTATTTTATCGGCTTGAGATAAAGTTGTAAGTGGTAGTCGCGTTCCACCTACGTTATAACCCAATCCATTTAGTAAATGTTTGGAGACAATCGGGTTGGTATCTATAAACAAGGCTTGAAAGAATGGTAGCAAACGTCGATGTATAGCAGCATCTTTTTGTTTAATCATACGCTGAATTTCTTTGCCAACAAAATGACTAGCTACACTCACTACCCCATACCCTCCAATTGATATAACAGGCAGGGTAAGATTATCATCACCGCTATATAATTTAAATGAATCATCTGTACCTTCAATAATAGTAGCCATTTGGTCTAAGTTCCCGCTCGATTCTTTTATAGCAACAATATTAGAGATTGAAGATAAACGAATTGTCGTATGCGCTTCCAAATTCACTGATGTACGCCCAGGAATGTTATAAAGCATAATTGGAAGTTGAGTTGCTTCTGCAATCGTTTTAAAGTGTTCATAAAGCCCTTTTTGATTTGGTTTGTTATAGTATGGATTCACCACTAACAACCCGTCTACATTCGTTTCTTCTTCTACTTGTTTTGCAAACGCGACACTCTCTAATGTGTTATTGTTTCCTACGTTTGCAATTACACTAATCTTCTCTCCAGCCACTTCTTTAACTCGTCTAAACAAGCGTAATTTCTCTTCTTTTGAGAGTGTAGGTGATTCACCTGTTGTACCAGCAACGACAATGCCGTCACTTCCATTGTTAATTAAATGCATTACTAATTGTGATACAGCTGTGTAATCAACTTCTCCAAACTTATTAAAAGGTGTGACCATTGCTGTAATAACTCGACCGAAAGTGCAATCCATAAAACGTCTCCCCTTTTCTTCTGTATTTCTTTTTCATTTTAAAAAAAGAAAAAAAAGACCTTTGATATACATTCTTCCTATTCAATCATCCATAGCGTATACTAACAAAAAAATGAAATGAGGAATATATATGCAGAATGGTGAAGAGTTATTTTTGCTCAAAGTAGAACGTATTATTAATCAATGGAAAACGCAAGAGAAGGAATCTATTCAAGCAATAGACGACATTTATGATGCCTATTCTGACTATAGCGAATGGGATGAGATGCAACAACGTAAGCGTTTAAAAGAAGAGTGGGACAAAAATGCTCAGACCATTAAAATGAATATTACTTATGGAGGGCCTTTACCTTTTAAAGAGCGCGATTGAAATAGAAAAACCCGACTGCTGATATTAGCAATTGGGTTTTTTCATTATGATTTAATTGTTTAGCTTTTCTTACCTATAATTTAACTGGTTCACCAGCAATATCTTTTGTTTTGGAGTATTCTTCGTAAACACTAGATAATGCCTCTAATCCCTTGTGGAGGGGTTGAAACAAATTATTATATTTTCTTTCTGCAATCCTTATATCTGCTTGAACGCCGTTACAAAATTTATAGTTTTTTTGCTTGTATAAAGGCTGTTCTTTCTGCTTTATAGCTTCATCCAATTCTTGTTTTCTGATTTCCAGTTCTCTTACAGTTAACTTCATTTGAGATAACGATTTAGTTAGAACAAACTCTAAAGGTGTGCTTACAAAATCTAAGAAGTTACGTATATATTGAATCTTCTCTACAAATTGTTCATAACTGTATGTTTCTAACGTATTATTTAAAGTGACATCTAGAGGTTTGTATTTAAGTTTTTTGTAAGTCTCTATGTCTTTCTCTGTATATGACTTAGTAAGTATGTTATCAAAATAGTGTATTCTAAGCTGATATCGTACATCTGAATTTAAGTTAGATGTTACATAAGGCGCATTCAAATAAATATCATGTATAATATCCCAAGCTCTATAGTGTTTAGTTAGTAACGATGCTTTTGTATGCTTAATAATGGGCTCAGTAAATATAAATATCAGGTCATCCTCGCTTAGATTATGACTCTCTTTACCGATTATTTCATTGCTATGCAACTTTATCGTTTTTTCGACTCCCTCTTTCCACTTAGTCACTACTTCACCTAATGATTCTTCTGTTAGCTTGTTAAGTACTTTATCCTTAAATGGAAACAACTCTCTAAGTTCTTTTGCGATTTCCAAGCTATAACGGTCTTTAAATATAATTTCCTCTGCAAATGGATTGACTTTGTTAATAAAATTAATGAGATTAGGTATCTCTTGCCTTAACTCATCCATTTTTTTTGGTTTCGGAAAATAATCAGGATTTTCTTTTTTTATTGCTTCTTTTTTGGAAAGTTCTTGTTTTATAACATCTAGTTCTAATAGTTCTTGGAATGGATTATTATTCATTTGCATTATCCCCTTTTGCTTTAGATTGACTTGCTAATTTAACGATAACACAGAAAAATTCCTTTTATTTGAAATTATTCTGAAAGTTTTGCAGCATTTATGTATAAAAAAAGAGCCCCCTTTAGAGTGCTCATCATTTGCGCATATAACATTTATTTAAAAACATAAACAAAGGTTTTCCTTTGCTATTATGCTTCGTAATGTGAAATACCTAAAGTGATTTTCCAGTCTTCTGATGCTAAAGCAGAAAATCGCTCTTTATTGCGTTCGTCTAATGCTTTGTTTAATTCTTTTTGACGTAAGTAAAAAGGAAATTGTGAGATACTAGCTTGAATGACTTGTTCGGCTGTTTCTGTGTATTCTGTTTTTTCACTAGTTAAAATACGTTGCGTTTCTTTTTCTTCATTTTTCTTTTGAATACCCTTTGACACACCATCATTGTTTGGAGCTTTTTCATATCGTTCCATTTTTACCCCTTCTTTCCACCCTTTTTAAATAATATACATTACGAAAACTCGATATTCAAAACATTTTAATATTTTTTCTGATAATTTTAAAAATTCCTTTTATTTGAGAATGTATGTATTTAAGTTTTAAAAAAGAAGGGTTATTCTCTCAAAAAAACCTTATATTACTCCCGAAACGGAAATTCATTAGTATTTGTGCTTTTTACTATGTGTGTATGAGAATAAGCAATTTCTTGTGCGATTTTCTCTGCGCATTGGAAACACATCATAGGCACTGATGCATTTTTCCACGTTTCGATTTTACCGCAATGAGCACATGTATATTTAGTTAGTACCGCTGCCGCCATTTTTGCTTTGGGTTCTTGTATGGCTTTTGCCAGTGCTTTTACATCAATAATACTATCTGCAATTTTCACTTTACGCTCCAATTCTTTCATGACTTCAATTTGTTTATCTTCAGGTTGCTCTCTAAGGTCATCAATCGAAATAACTTCTCCAAAAATATCTGTCAGTGTTTGGAGGTATTCTTTTATATGATTTTTCTTTCTTTTTAGAATGCTATTAATATAAAAATCTTTCATTGGATTCTCCTCTTTTCTATCCTACATATGCATGCTCGGAAAATTGGATTTACAATTCATATGTCTTGTTTTCCTTTCATTTTTTTTATGGGTGTTCCTTGTCTCCGTCCCTTACTTCGATGCAATTTTAGAAGTTATTTTCCTTGCTTCGTTGGTAACAGCATATGGAACAAGTATAATAATCAAAGCATCTATAATTGAGGTGAAACGATGAACTACTTGCAAAATGTTATTCAAGAAATGAGCAAATTCATCGATGGTTTTGAAGTACGTGAACAACAATTGACCATGATGGAACATACATATACAGCAATGAAAGAAAAGAAGAAGGCTGCAATAGAGGCTCCTACAGGAACGGGTAAGAGTTTTGGTTATCTCCTTCCGTACGTAGCAGTTAAATTAGAAAAACCAGATTTTCGGATAACCATTAACACTCATACTATTGCGTTACAAGCTCAATTACAGCAAGATATTAAAATGGCCAATGCCGTTTACTTGTCTCTTTTGAAAACACTAAAGAAACCTGCTATTCCGTTAAATGTTGTTACCTTAAAAGGGAACGGGAACTATTTTTGCGAATACCGCTTTGAAGAAGCGAAAGAAGATAATCTCTCATTTAGTGTAGTGGATGACATCGAAGCATATTTACGTAAGGAGCTTCCTCGTGATAAACAGCATATGGATATGGAACTTTCGCCTACAAGTTGGGAACGAGTTCGTGTAGATGGTTGTCTTAAAAGAAAATGTCCATTCAAACAAAAATGTACGTACTTTCAGCACTACAGTAAAATTGATACGTTTGATATTGTAATTGCCAATCACGCCCTCTTTTTCTTTCGTTATTTTTATAGTGATAAGTTTTGGGAAGGATTTCACTTTCATGTGTTTGATGAAGGTCACAAGCTAGAGCGTGGCATATTAGATGCTTCCACCTATAGCCTTAGCTTTCGGAATATAGAAAGTTGGATATATCAAGGTGGGAAAATGGCGGAACGGTTAAACGCTAGTTCGCAAGAAGTTGAAGTTTGGCGAGAAAAGCATATGTCTCACCCTATTTATGAAGAAAGCAGAGAACTCTTCGAACGCCTCACCCAGTATTTCAAACCACCTAATACAGCCGCTACGGTTGACGTCATGCGAATACCACCAATGGATATTAAAGTTTGGATTCGGAAGTTATATGACTGGCAAAAAGACCTGTATAACGACATGATGGATAATGTTTTAAGTTTTATTACAGATAAGAAAGAAAATGAAGAATTTCAGCGGGCTCGAACAGCCTGGGTGGGTAATTTAATGTTGCTCAAAGAATACGGAAGCCTCTCGAATCATCCTAATAATATTGGTGTCATATGGGCTGAGCTTGAAAAGCGTCGGGCTGTATTAAAAGCCACCCCATCAAGTATTGACCACATTCCTTCTCCATTTCAAACAGGCCTCTTGTTTACTTCTGGTACCATTTCTCAAGATAAGTCGTGCAAACCATTTGCTAAGCGCATGAATGTAAAACTTGATATTGATGTTGTACTCTCCACTCCGTTTCCACTTAAAGACCAAACGTTGGTCTATCTATCACGAGATTTAAACCCCAAAACCCAACTATGGACTGAACAACTAAAGAAGGAAATAATGACTCTCCTTCAAGCAGGCAAACAAAAGACTTTTGTTCTTTTCACTTCTACTTCACTAATGAAAGATACATATGAATCTCTTATGGGAGAGATTTATAACCTGGATAGCGATAAACCACTAGAATTATGGATTCAAGAAGAACGCAACTATGATAACGTTATTTCCTCTTTCAAAAATCCAGATGTACGGTCCATTCTCTTTGGGACCCTAACCTATTTTGAAGGTGTCGATTTAAAAGGAGATGCGCTTAGCCAGGTTATTCTTACTCGTCTTCCTTATTCCGCTCCTCACCCTATTCAACAGATTTTAGAACGTAAATCAGGCTACGGACAGTGGGAAGCAACTGTTCGATTTGAACAAGCATTTGGCCGTTTAATTCGTACAAGTAGTGATTCAGGTACGTTTAGTGTGCTTGATAACCGCGTTAGTTACCTCAAACACTTTCTCCACCTATTTGAACGGGAAGGAATACCAATGACAGAGCGAATAGAGGATGTTTTCAAGTTCTATCGCTAACTTATTTTTTTATAGTTTCTCCGTTTTTTATCATTTTTTCTGCAAAATCCCCTTATAATACTTTTAACATTAAGAAAGGCTAGGTGAGTCTTATGAAACGTGAAATCATTCAGCTTCTAGAGACGATGAGTATGGAGAAGATAATTGCGTTTATTCGACGACAATCCCATGAGCAAATGGACTATTTACAAATTGCTTTAGAGTATACCTCCACTGGCACACAGAAAAAATGGAACAAAGCTATTCAGACCACAATGTCTTTTAAATAACAAATGAAATGAAAGCCCGCTTATTCTAATATGAGAATAAGCGGGCTTTTTTTGTTTTTTCATTAATGTTTTTAGAATCCTACGCGTTGCGTAGATGGGCTTTTTTCTTCATACAAAATAAACGCATAGTGAAAGACTACGTTATTTGTAACGGCTACTTGATAGGCGATGTCTTTTACGCGAATATCCTCATGTTCTCGCAAGTATGCATTCACCTTTTCGTCAAGTTGCTCTTTATTTTCCCCTTCGGTTTGAATGAATTTTGTTTTAGGCTTTGGTGTTAATAGCATTTACATATCCCCCTTTGTCTGATTTTATTATATAAGTTATTTTTCCCCAATTCGAGATTCAATTAGCATAAATGAAAAAACATTATAGATTTACTACTTATTAGTCTGTTTTTTCATAAAAAAGGCTCTTGCTATGGTAGCAAGAACCTTTACCTTTAGATTGTTTCCTCGATTTTAATACCACGAAATTGAGCACACTGACGAAATATCTCTAGGTTTACTGAAGTTTTTTTGGCTATAGCAAACCTTGCAGATAACTTGAGTAGTTCTTTAATATCACGACCTGACACCTCTGGAAACGTGTCAACCAACCTATCTATTAATTCATCTGGTAAATTTACTTGGAACTGAGTCGAAAGCACCTTCCAGATTTGTTTTGCTGCTTCTGGCGTCGGTGTTTTATATTCAATAACGGCGATGCATCGAGATAAAATAGCATCATCTACATCGTCACCACGGTTAGTAGTCATAAATAGCAACCCATTAAAATACTCCAATGTACGTAAAAGTGCTGCTACTACTGCATTGTGATGTAAATCATTTCCTCTTTTTCGAATGTAAACATCTGCTTCATCCATAAGCAAAATAGCTCCCCAGCGTGAAGCTCGTTTAAGAATTTCTTCAAAATTCTTTTCTACATCATCAGATTTGAGCCCTAATTGTCCTGATTGCACTTTATAAAGCGGCTTTTTCATAATCTCCGCGTAAATTTCCGCCGTTAAAGTCTTACCTAATCCTGGTTTTCCTACACACAAAATGGTCGTTCCGCCTGACTTCCCTTTTATAACATCTTCAAGCAAAACATCCATGTGTTGAACTAATATGTCAATTAAATCCCGATGAGTTTCTGGTAGGACTAGTTTATTACGCAAACTTTCATCATATTCATAAGGTTTCATATTTGCAACATGTACCCATACGTGTTTGTGTACTTGAAGGTGAAACAAATATATATAGGCATGAAGAGGAACTTCTTCAAAGCCTTGTGGCATATTTAATTCTCGCCAGCGTTCTGGGTCCGCCGTTGGAGAGAATACACGATTTATAATCTCTTCATCATTCACTCCGCTTCCGAATGGGACCGGTTCTTTGCGGTTATAATGTTCGCTATCTCGATAGTACGATTGTTCAATAATAAATTGTTCTCCATGTTTCAACTGATAACTTTTGAATAAATTTAAATGCTTCGTATATGATTCTTTTAATTCTGAGTCTTCCTTATAAAATCCCCATTCTTGCAAAGATTGTTCGACTGTTTTATTACGAATGGTATCGCTATTAAATTTTAGCTTTTTAGAATATAGGTTAGCCCCTCTTTGTTGAGCACCTCGATTTGCTTTTAAAGTGATTTCCACACGTTCTCTCTCGGTTTCTCCGTAAGCTCTTACTGCTTCAATAAATACAACACTTTCAACGAGATAGGGTAGAGCGATTCCATTATCATATACTTCATATAACCACCCATCGATAAGGTTTTTTCTGAGAAACTCATATACACCTATCATAAATGCTTTAAGGGACTTAGGTGTTATTTCAGGATTTTCTCTAATATTTCGAATCGGTGTTAGTTGCCTCATAAGAGATTGATTTTGCGTTTGTCTCGCAATCTCGTACATAATGTTTAATTCATCTAGACCCACTCTAGTTAAATTGTAATTAAATTCTCCGTTGACAGTATACGCTCTTTCTCCTGTTTGATAAATAATTGTATCTTCCGTTACGGCTGGTTTGATGTGTTTTTCATAATATTTTTTTTCAATTGTAATGTTCATAAATATCCCCTCTCTTTTTTGTACATATTCCATTTTATCCGCTCATTTTAATTATAGTTAAATATTCTACCCTTCTTTTTCATTTTGTATAAGGACTATTCATCCACTTTTTCAATGTATGAACGGAATAGATTTTACATGGAGGGTGATAAGAATGGAACGTACATTTTTAATGGTCAAACCAGATGGGGTAAAGCGCGGTCTGGTCGGAGAAGTTTTATCTCGATTTGAACAGAAAGGATTTCGATTAGTTGCTGGTAAGCTCTTGCAATTTGATACTGGACTTGTTGAATTGCATTATGGCGAACACATTGGAAAGCCGTTTTACGAGAGCTTAGCATCGTTTATTACTAGCGGTCCTTGCTTTGCCTTTGTGTTGGAAGGTGAAAACGTGGTTGAAATCTCTCGCCTTTTAATGGGAAAAACAAATCCAAAAGAAGCGTCCCCAGGGACTATTCGCGGAGATTATGCCAGTCAAATGACCGAAAACGTCATTCACGGTTCTGATTCTGTTCAAAGTGCTGAACGAGAAATTAAACTCTTCTTTACCTCAAATGAGTTAATGAATTAAATAATACAAAGAAAAAGAGTAGCAATAATTATGCTACTCTTTTTCTTTGTATAGCCTTTTCACTAAATTAAATGCGGACTGACCGTTGGAGTAAGCATTCCACTTTTTCTTATAATTAGTGATGGTATTTACGTCAAATAAGTCTTCCTGTATGTATTGAATAATATCCTCTGTGTTTTTTGCTACAGGTCCTGGTACAATTTCATGATAATTTCCTTGTATCCCTCGAGCTTCTGTGTATTCTTCTAAATCATAAGCGTAAAAAATCATCGGCTTTTCCATAAGGGAAAATTCAAAGGGAATGGATGAGTAATCTGTAATTAAAATATCTGTAAGAAGTAGCAGATGATTCACGTCTTTATAATTACTCACATCGATAACAGAACCTTCAAGATGTTTACTTGGAGTGTGTGTAATAACAGGATGATTTTTTATCATGAGAATATAATCTGACCCTAATGCGTGCAGGAGTGTTTCAGCATCTAATGGATATTGACCTTCTTTCTCATGATTATCTCGAAACGTAGGTGCATATAATATTACTTTCTTATCTCTCAAGATAGGGAATACCCCGTAAAGCTTCTCTTTAATTTCTTCTTGTTCTTCTTCGTTAAAAAACAAGTCTGTTCGAGGAATCCCTGTTTTGACAATACGATTAGGCTCCACTCCAAAACTTCGATTGAAGATGTCCGCCATCTCATCACTTCCAACAACTACATGACTAAATCGGTCATATACCTTTTTGAAACGTCGAATGGCACCTTTGCTTCGATTACGTACAGATTCATCCTCAAACCCAAACGTTTTAATTGCTCCTGCAGCATGCCATAACTGAATGCATCGTGTTCCTTCCTTGAACGGGGTTGCTGCCAGGAAACCATAATAATTGTCCACCATTACTGTTTTAGAGGTAGCTAAGTGGTAAATGAAGCGAACCCATTTTACAAGATGGAATGAACTTAATCCAATAACCGTTTTTCGTTTACTCTCATAAAACGGAACAAATGTATTCTTATTTGTAACGATAATTATTTTTTGATTTGTATGCTTCTCAAGAGCATCTATAACATAAGACGCGTTACATCCAAAGTATGTAATAAAAATGGTCTTCTCCTTTTGACCACCCCATTTACAAATGCTAAACAAGATGCGAAATAATAGTAAATAGATGAATATACTTACTTCTCTTATCATCGGTAGCAATCACCTTTCATCGCGGTAGACCGCTCTATATTTATTTTCTTTTTATTTCATTTCATTTTATTTCTTTTATTTTAAGGTCATTTTAATATGAGGTTTTCTTTACAACAGATACTGATTGCAAGTTTTTTCGATTTTCCCTCTGTTTTAGCAAGTAGTGAGAACCTGTCTTTTCTTCTGACTTATGACTTTCCCTTTTCTTTACAAACTCTTTACAATTACCTCTTGTCATGAAGGGATTTTGCCTTTCTCACTAAAGTTAATTAAAAAGACGATTTGTTTTCTAGTGGAGGTACCAACATGAAAAAAATTATTACGTACGGAACATTTGATATGCTTCATCGGGGCCATATTAACCTTTTAAAACGAGCGAAAGACATGGGTGACTATTTAATCGTTGCTCTATCAAGCGATGAATTTAATTCATCTAAAGGAAAAAGCTCTTATTATACGTATGAAGAACGGAAATATATTTTAGAATCTATCCGTTATGTGGATGAGGTTATCAAAGAAGAGGATTGGGAACAAAAAATGACGGATGTAGATAAGTACGAAATTGACTTATTTATTATGGGTGACGACTGGGAAGGTGAGTTTGACTTCTTAAAAGAGAAGTGTGAAGTGGTATATCTTCCTCGTACAGATGGAATTTCTACGACAAAAATCAAGCACGACTTAAAAGACGCATGAGTCGTTGAGTCCTATGTTTTCTTTGTGTATTATCAATGAAAGGAAGTCCTGCGATGTCGATATTAGTTACAGGTGGCTTAGGGTACATTGGAAGTCATACCTGCGTAGAATTATTAAAAAATAATCATGATGTTATCATTGTTGATAATTTAAGCAACAGCGAACGCCAAACAGTAGATATCATTCAGGAATTGGGAGGGAAATCGATTACATTTTATGAAATCGATGTTGCTGACCGACAAGCGCTACGTACTGTTTTTAAATGCCATGATATTTCAGCTGTTATTCACTTTGCTGGATTAAAATCGGTAAATGAATCAATAGACAAACCTCTAACTTACTACAATAATAACCTTGGTAGCACTCTTGCTTTGTGTGAAATAATGAACGAGTTCGATGTAAAAAACCTTATCTTTTCATCATCAGCTACTGTATACGGCCACCCTCAAACTCTCCCTATTACAGAAGAATTCCCTCTTAGTACGATTAATCCTTATGGCTCAACTAAGCTTATTATCGAAGGTATTCTAAAAGATTTGTATCATGCAGATAACAGTTGGAGTATCGTCATCTTGCGCTATTTCAACCCAATTGGAGCGCACGAAAGCGGAAAGCTAGGCGAGAAACCGAATGGGATTCCAAACAACTTGCTACCATACGTCTCTCAAGTAGCTGTAGGTAAATTGGGAAAACTTCATGTATTCGGGCATGACTACGACACAGAAGATGGAACCGCTATACGCGATTATATCCATGTTGTCGATTTAGCAAACGGGCACCTAAAAGCGTTAGAAAAAAGCTCTCAATCACCCGACTTACGTATTTACAACCTAGGCACAGGTAAGGGATACAGTGTTTTAGAGATTGTCCGTAACTTCGAAAAAGCTTCTGGACAATCTGTTCCTTATGTGTTGGACGGTCGTCGTGACGGTGATGTTCCTGTTTGTTATGCTGACCCATCGAAAGCAAAACGTGAACTTGGCTGGTCCGCAGACCGCGATATTCACCAGATGTGCGTTGATGCATGGAGATGGATGCAATACGATGCCAAGCGAGAAAAAAGCACGCCTTAAGGTGTGCTTTTTGTTTTGGCATCTATGCTAGTTGTTAGTGGTTCATTTAACACACGATAAAAAGATTCCATTGCTTTCTCATTGTAACCAATATAGTCAAATGAAGCATCGTGTGTTTTACATCCCTGTTCTTTAAATGTAAACATTCCTTTAGCTAGCCCTTCTACACTATCCTCGACGAGCATGCCATATTTCCCTTCTTCTAACACGTAGCGGTTTGCTACGATATCCGTTGCAATAATATTAAGACCAAGTGTAAGCGACTCTAATAATACCATTGGTTGCC
>Ga0209463_1001701_pt1 | contig 12967 bp, 15 predicted proteins | sample AgamicMgSfrz_FD_187169 | JGI IMG/M metagenome (GOLD analysis project Ga0209463, IMG submission 187169) | Agave microbial communities from Guanajuato, Mexico - Mg.Sf.rz (SPAdes) (version 2) | ecosystem: Host-associated > Plants > Phyllosphere > Phylloplane/Leaf | place: Guanajuato, Mexico... | reverse complement strand
TATTGGTCGAGTAAAAAATAAAAAAAAGAACTAGATCTTAGTTGATCTAGTTCTTTTTTTATAATTATTACTTTATGCCCCTCATCTTGTTTTGAATCATTGGTGATAGAAGGAATAATACAAAAGCTAATACAATCGAACAGCCACCGATGATGCCGAAGTACAACATTTCTGTTTTTTCTGAATAGAATTTAACAATTTGCGCATTCAATCCTTGTGCTGCAGCATTAGATAGGAACCAAAGGCTCATCGTTTGTGCAGAGAATGCAGCCGGTGCTAACTTAGTTGTCGCCGATAATCCTACAGGAGATAAGCAAAGCTCTCCAAGTACAACGATAAAGTAGCTAAGTACAAGCCATAAAGGATTAACAAGTGAGTTCGCTCCGCCGAAATAAGCTGGAAGCAAAATTACTAGGAAAGAAAGACCTGCAAACAGCAATCCTATTGAGAATTTCTTTGGTATGGAAGGCTGGCGATCGCCAAGTTTTACCCAAAGCCAACCTATAATTGGTGCAAAGATAATAATAAACAGCGGATTTAATGATTGGAACAGTGTTGGCGATAAATGCATGCCAGCAAATTCAAGCTGTGTACGCTTATCTGCATATCCTGCAAGTATTGTGGAACCTTGTTCCTGAATGGCCCAGAACATAACAGAAGCCAAGAACAATGGGATATAAGCAATCAAGCGGGAACGTTCATCAGATGTCGTTTTTGGACTGCGATACATGATAGTAATATAGATTGCCGGAATCAAGAATCCAAGGATACCTACCACAATAGCGAAAGTGTCAAATGTAAGAACGCCAGTTGGGATAGTAATAGCTAAGATGATGGCAATAACCACAATACCAATACCGATGATTGAATAAACCTTTTTCTTTTCAGAAGATGATAGTGGGTTTGCAACAATCGTACCTGCCAAACCAAGATTTTTCTTCTTTGTAAACATAAATACTAATAATCCAATAAGCATACCGATTGCAGCAAGTCCAAAGCCTAAATGGAAGCTTGTGTTCATGCCGACTTCACCGACAATTAGAGGAGAAAGGAATCCTCCAAGGTTAATACCCATGTAGAAAATGCTGAACCCTGCATCGCGGCGATTGTCTTCCTGAGAATAAATTTCTCCGACAATGCTTGATACGTTTGGTTTCAATAAGCCTGTACCAATAACGATTAGCACCATTGATACGAAGAACATGCTGATGCTTCCTGGTACTGCTAAAACAATATGACCAAGCATGATGAAAATTCCGCCATAAAATACTGCTTTAGAAGTACCAAAAATTCGGTCAGCCAACCAGCCGCCAATAATCCCTGACATATAGACAAGTGATCCATAAATGGATGTAATGGCAAATGCAGTAGTTTCAGGAATTCCTAGTCCACCTTTTGATACTTCATAGTACATGTAGTAAACAAGGATGGCTTTCATTCCGTAGTAAGAGAATCTCTCCCAGAACTCTGTGAAAAACAGAGTGAAAAGCCCTTTTGGATGACCAAAAAAACCCTTTTGCGGAACACTGTCCACAATTTTCTGTTTATTTAAGTCTAGCATTGTTTTAACCTCCTCTAGTATTCTAATATAATACTGAAAAAACAGATGTTTTGTCAAAAAGTTTTTTAATATATCGAACAATATTGTTCTGTAAAGCATTAAACAAGTTTTTCCATTTTTGTTACTTTGATAGTTTTGTGTAGTTTTTAGTAGTAATATGTAATTTTATTATATCTATATATGTTTTTTAGGGATAAATTGGTATAAATAGAAATGTGAAGAAAAGGAATGGAAATATGTACATTCGGTTAAATTAACAAATGTTTGTAAAATTTAAGGAGGTAAAAAACATGAAAGATACAAGTGAGTTTGTACAGACATTAAAAGAAAACAACAAAAAGCAAGAGAAAAACAAGCATAAAGGCAAAGGCCATCCAGAGAGCAGCCTTCCTAACAAACAGCATTGATTTACAAGCTGCCTGTTTTTATAATGGGCAGCTTTTGATGGCAGACAAAATTTGTTGAAAGTGGTAGTTGATTCAGTTTCTTTATTATTAATGTCCTCTAAAAACAAGGGAAATTAATCTCCGCTGCATAGGGCCTTGGCTGTATGAGCCACCCCTACCGCTCCAATCAATACCCTTTTTGAATGTGGATAGAACACTTTAATAATTTTTGTCCTTTTTATTGGAAAGTTGAAGCTACCCGTTTTAATAATATATCCCATTACAGCTGGTCTAAATCTCCTTGACAAGCACCTTTTTAAACTAAGCGCATAACTTAAAAAGGGTTGTTAAGGAGGGCGATTAGATGAAAATCGAGCGTGTTGTAACTTATTACGGGTATGATTTGTTGATAAACGAAAAACTACATAAGAAATGTTTGAACTGCCAAAAGTGGTATGTTTTTACAAAAGATTTTGGTTATTGTCAAACATGCATAAAATCAATACAGAAGAACTAACGTCTGTAACTAAAGAAGCATGTTTTAGTAAATTTCGGGTATTCTACTTACTATAAAAGTTTATCTATGGAAGGAGAGACCTACAATGAAGGAAATGACTGTTTATTTAAAGGAAACGACAGCTGAGCAACCTATCCAATCACTAGAATCAGCGTTGATGACGACAGATGGGATAGAAAGGGCACTGGTGGATGTGTCTGATGGAGAAGTCAAAATTGTTTATGATGAAAATCAGATAACAAAGGAATCCGTATTGGGAAAAATAAAAGAGCAAGGTTTTCATTCTATAAGCTAAAAAACTTAACTAAAGAAAAATGTCCTATTAATCTAGCGGATGCATATATTATATATAAGTTTGCAAGTTAATAGGAGGAGCGTATGTTTACTTTATTCGGAAAAGCTGTCTTGGGAATGGCGTTACTCAGACTGCTGTCAGGTTGTATCGAAATAACAGCAGCGGTGTTAATGCTGAGATCCAATCAAATAGAAAAAGCTCTCATCATCAACAGCTCCCTTGCGATAGTTGGTCCGTTAATACTAATAGCTACGACATCAATTGGATTGTTCAGTATTGCCGACAAAATTTCGTTCGGGAAAATGCTCTGTGTTCTGACAGGGGTTGGGTTTATCCTGTATGGGGTAAGAGGCAGTTGAATAATTACAAGTTTAGCTTTTATAGAAATAAACCTGTATGATCTTCGTACAGGTTTATTTCTATGTCTATTATTTTTTAGCTGCTTTAGTGGGTCTGCTGTCTGTTCCTTTATCTTATCTGTTTCTTCATCTATAAGTGGAATATCAATCGGTTCGAATAAGGGCTCTTTAAACTTTTTATTACCATAATGAACCAAAACTAGCGATAAAAATAAAGCGTTTACAAAATAAATGAAAGCATTTACAATATAATTGTACCAATAAATATGAGATATTCTAATAAGTTGAGTAATAGTTTATACATTGATAATGGAGGCTCCATACTATGAAATTCCCTAAAGATTTTTTATTTGGCGCAGCATCTGCATCTTACCAAGTGGAAGGTGCCTGGAATGAAGATGGAAAAGGAGTGACTAACTGGGATATCTTCTCTAAAATACCTGGTAAAACATTCGAAGGAACAAATGGTGATGTTGCAGTCGACCATTACCATCGCTACAAAGAAGATGTGCGATTAATGGCTGAAATGGGATTGGAATCTTATCGCTTCTCCATTTCTTGGGCCCGTATCATTCCAGACGGAGACGGGGAAATCAATGAAAAAGGAATAGAGTTTTATAATAATTTAATAGATGAATGCTTAAAGTACGGTATTGTCCCATTTGTGACCCTGTATCATTGGGATCTCCCTCTTCCATTAGAAGAGGATGGCAGCTGGACAAATAAGCGTACGACAAATGCTTTTGCTAAATATGCGGAAGTTTGCTTTAAAGCATTTGGAGACAGGGTTAAGCATTGGATTACATTCAATGAAACAATCGTTTTCTGCACGCTTGGGTATTTGAACGGCGCACATCCGCCTGGATTGGTAAATGCTCATAAAGAATATTTCCAAGCGACACATAATGTGTTTCTGGCACATGCTCTAGCAGTAAAGAAATATAAAGAACTGAAGCAATATGGAGAAATCGGCATAACACATGTATTCAGTCCTGCATTCAGCGTCGACGGGCAGGAAGATAATCTGTTTGCCGCCAATCATGCGAACTATTACCAAACATATTGGTATTATGATCCTATTTTAAAAGGTGAATATCCGCAATATGTTTTGGATGCACTACAGAAAAAAGGGCTGACACCAGACTGGACAGAGGAAGAGCTTCGGATGTTGAAAGATACGGCTGGACTAAATGATTTCATGGGACTTAACTATTATCAGCCGGCACGTGTGGAAAAAATCCAAGGAACAGCTAAGTCAGTTGAAATCAGCCGTGACAACTCAACAGGAAGGCCAGGAAACCCATCCTTTGACGGTGTCTACAAAACTGTCATGATGGAGGATAAGGTGTATACAAAATGGGGCTGGGAAATCTCTGCGGAAGGATTCCTTGATGGCTTGCGAATGATAAAAGAAAGATACGGAGATGTGAAACTATACATTACCGAGAATGGTCTCGGTGACGAAGATCCAGTTATCGAGGATGAAATCATGGATGTTCCAAGAATCAAATATATAGAAGAGCATCTTAAAGCAGTGAAAACAGCGATTGGGGAAGGTATCAACTTAAAAGGATACTACGCATGGTCTGTTATTGATCTTTTGAGCTGGTTGAATGGCTATAAGAAACAGTATGGCTTCATCTATGTAGATCATAAGAACAATCTGGCAAGAAAGAAAAAGCTATCCTTCCACTGGTACAAGCATATCATTGAAACAAGAGGAGAAGAGCTTTAATTTTAGTCTGATATTGTTTTAAAAAAAGGGGTATCCTTCTAGGAAATGTAGAGGTATACCCCGTTTTTTAGGGGAAGGAGTAAAGCATATGACAATCAAATACCAATTTGTTGCAAATGTGCTGGAGAACGACATTCTTCAAGGGAAATTTCAAGCGAACGAGAAGCTTCCGACAGAAGAAGAGCTGATGCGCAAGTTTCAAGTCAGCCGTAATACAATTCGAAGAGCATTGAAAATATTGGTCGATCAAGGATATGTTTATCAGGTGCAAGGAAGCGGCCTGTTCTTAAGAGAATTTTCCCGGCCAGGCTGTATTACAATTCGAAAAATGCAGGGTCTCACAAAGGAATTAGCAGGGAAAAATATGAACAGCCGTATCATTGAATTGTCGCTTGTACTGGCTGACGAGAAATTGGCTTCAAAAATGAAATGTGAACTTGGTGATTCCTTATATTATATTAAAAGGCTCCGCTTTGTTAATGGAGAGCCTCTTGTATTAGAAGAAGCTTACTATAATAAGACACTCGTACCATACTTAAATGCAGAAATTGCCGAATCATCTATCTATCGATATATAACAGAAGATTTAAGACTCAAGATAGGGTTTGCCGATAAGCTCATTTATTGCGAAAAACTTTCAAAGGAAGATGGTCTTCATTTAAATTTGCCGGAAGGAGACCCTACCTTAATTGTAGAAAATACTGTTTTTCTAAATACAGGAATTGTATTTAACGTTTCTGTGGAAAAATATAATTACGCTTCAGCAAGGCTGCTTGCATTGACCTTTTAAGGGGAAGACCGCTATTTAAAGCGGTTTTTTTTATTAGGATAAAAGGGAAAGGACTCTGAGCATTGTTGACAAAAATATTTCGTGTCCCTATACTGTTTTATAACAGTTTATTTTTCTGAATAGTGTGTAAATTGACTAATGAGGGAAATAGGCCATATAAATTGGAGCTGATATATGAATATATATTGTAAGAATAAAAGATTTGCCTAGTCCCCAATCAGGAAGATACTTGCATATACTAATAATGAAGAGGGAGTCCCAAAGCAAATCTAAAGCAATGATTTAAGGTAATTGTCTAAATGATCATTGCTGGTGGGAACATCTAAACCACCGACAATACTAGGCATCAATGGCAAGCTTATCGTGTCAGAGGATAAGGAGAAGTAAACAGAGTCATATAAATAGGAGTAAGTTCTTTGGTGAAGATTCCAAAGAAAATATTAAAGCTAAAAGCATAGATTATCAGGGGGAACACTAGTATGGAGGAATTTCTTAAAGAAAGGGAACAAGAGATGATTGAGCTTCTCAAGAATCTCGTAAATATTGACAGCGGAAGCTATGTAAAAAAAGGGGTCGACCAAATTGCTGAAATTTTAGAGAAAAAGTTTGCTGAGGCTGGATTTGTTTCGACCGTTAAAAAGGAGAAAAAAACCGGAAATAACCTCGTTCTGCGTCATAAGGAGGCAAGAAATCCGAAAGTTATTATTGTTGCACATATGGATACTGTTTTTCCTGAAGGCACAGCAGAAAAACGTCCGTTCCGGATAGAAGAAAACAGGGCATATGGTCCAGGTGTTGTTGATATGAAAGGTAGTCTTGTCTCCGTTTTGTATGCGATAAAAGCATTAAAGAGCATCCATTCTTCTGCACTCAAAAATGTGGAAATTGTCCTAAATAGTGACGAAGAAATTGGGTCAGCCACTTCCAGGAAGCTTATTGAACAAACAGCAAGAGGGAAGGAGTATGCGTTAATAGTAGAGCCTGGCAGAAAGGATGGTTCGATTGTATCTGCGCGAAAAGGCGGGGGACGCTATACGATTATGGTGAAGGGAACTTCCGCACATGCAGGTGTTGAGCATGAAAAAGGAAGAAGTGCAATTGAAGAGCTTGCATACAAGACAATTAAACTTCAGAAACTGACAAAATATCAGGAAGGAATAACGGTAAATGTCGGAATGATTGAAGGAGGAACATCCATTAATACGGTTGCTTCATCTGCGAAAGCAGGAGTAGATGTCCGCCTTGTAAATATGGAACAAGCTCCCATTATAGATAAGCAAATTCGGGAGATTTGTGCTGTGTCTGACGTGGAAGGAACGGAGATTGAGGTAAAGGGCAGCATCAGCAGACCGCCAATGGAAAAGAACAGTCAATCTATACAACTATTAAAAATAATTAAAGAAGCTGGTAAAGAACTTGGAATTGAAGTCAAGGATACTTTTACGGGCGGGGGATCTGACGGGGCATTTACAAGCTCGATGGGAATTCCGACAATAGATGGACTTGGACCAGTTGGAGGAAATGCACATAGTGAAGAAGAATATTTAGATTTGGACACTTTCGTGGAGCGAACACTGCTTCTTGCAACTGTATTAACAAAACTAACCACAAAAGTGAGAATGACAGCTTAAAACTTAAACCAAAAAGCGAATCATTGATTCGCTTTTTTGGTTTTGTTTATTCGCCGCGAACTGCTTTAATTGCTGCAGCTCTGTCTTTACTGTCATAAATAAAGGAACCTGCAACAAGAACGTTCGCACCCGCCTCCTTGCAAAGGACAGCTGTTTGTTCATTCACGCCGCCGTCTACTTCAATCTCAAGTCCAGGATTGAACTGATCAGCGAGTTTTCGGACTTCTGTTATTTTTGGCAATACGCTTGAAATGAAGGCTTGTCCTCCAAAGCCAGGATTAACAGTCATTAGTAAAACCATTTCGACATCAGAAATGACATGCTTAATCATCTCAACTGGCGTGCTCGGGTTCAAGACAACACCAGGTTTGACGCCGTGCTCCTTGATTAGCTGGAGTGTACGGTGAAGATGAGGACATGCTTCTGCATGAACGGTGATAATATCTGCACCAGCTTTAGCAAATGCAGGTATATATTGGTCTGGATTTTCAATCATTAGGTGGACATCCAAAGGAAGTGTTGTAATAGGTCTGATTGCACTTACAATTAGTGGACCGATAGTGATATTCGGAACGAAATGGCCGTCCATAACGTCAACATGGATATAATCTGCGCCGCCTCGCTCCACATCTTTTATTTCTTCTCCTAGTATTGCAAAATCGGCAGACAGGATGGATGGTGCTATTTTAACCATAAATAATTGCCTCCATTTTTTTAATATATTGCATCAAGCTTATAACTCTTCTTAGAAAATTATAACAGAGCAACCAACAAAATTGAAGCACACCGACAAACAGTCGATAGTGATGTCAGACAGAAAAAAGACCCAATATCAATTCTCTTTTAAAGAGGGGATATTAGGTCTTTAGAATGAATATTAAAGAGATTGTTCGATTGCTTCTTTTACATCCTCTGAAGAATTCTGATAGCCTTCTGATATGCATTGGACAAGTAATTCCTTGTTTTTGTATTGTTCAGGCTTGTTTTTATTATAGTAATAACGTACAGATTCTTCTTCTTTAAAGAACGCTTTACCGATTTTTAATAATGCAGTGACTGGAAGAGCAGTAAATGAAGGCGTGTTTGCTGCTTCAACTGTTGGTGCGTTTGCTGCTTCAGCTGTCGGTGCTTTTGCTTCTACTGCTGCCGGCGCTTGTCCTTCGTGATGGAATTCTTGAACCATTTGGGAAATCAAGTTTTCCTGTGATACAAGCTGCTTTAAAAGCTTTTTCTTTACGCGTTTCTTTTTTGACTGTAATCCAAAAGTTTGCAGGATATAATGCTGCAGCTCAGGATTTCCTGCTAATTCTTCATGTGTTTTGTAAATCGAATTCATTGCTTAACTCCTTTTTTTTGCTTCTATCTATTTGCATATCTTATTCGAACAAAATTTTTGCACTTGTATTATTATATACTAATCTATGAAAAGTACAAAATATCCTTCGTGTTACGAATTAATAAGCAGGAACTAACTTTGAAAAAAGAGGAGGTGCTCCGCGTAAGAGCACCTCCTTCAAGTATTTAAGCTCGTTCTTCAACCAGCCTGGCAATCTCGACAATTGTATTAGCTGCTTTTTGCATATTATCTACTGAAATATACTCATATTTACCGTGGAAGTTTTCTCCACCTGTGAAAATATTAGGTGTTGGCAATCCCATATAGGAAAGCTGTGAGCCGTCCGTTCCGCCGCGGATTGGCTCAATAATCGGTGAAATCCCGAGGTTTACCATCGCTTGGTGCGCAGTTTCGATGATTTCTTTAACAGGCTCAATTTTTTCACGCATATTGTAATATTGGTCTTTTAGGTCTAGGACTACCGTATTTTCACCATACTTTTTATTCAATTGAGCTACAATTTCAGTCAGGTTCGCTTTTTTCTTTTCAAAAAGTGTTCTGTCAAAATCACGAATAATATAAGCAAGCTTCGTTTGTTCTACATCTCCTTGAAAGGATAGGAGATGGTAAAAGCCTTCGTAGCCTGATGTTTTTTCTGGCGCCTCATCAGAAGGCAGACTGCTTTGTAATTCCATCGCAATTTTCATAGAGTTGACCATTTTTCCTTTAGCTGTACCAGGATGGACATTAGTGCCATTTACAGTGACTTTTGCCCCAGCTGCATGAAAGCTTTCATATTGCAATTCTCCTAATGGACCACCGTCCACTGTATAAGCGAAATCTGCTGCAAATGCTTTGACATCAAACTTATGCGGCCCTCTTCCTATCTCCTCGTCAGGAGTAAAGGCAACCCTGATTTTTCCATGTTTGATATCAGAGTTTTTCAATGTGATGAGGGCAGTCATAATTTCTGCAATACCTGCCTTATTATCTGCACCTAAAAGGGTTGTTCCATCTGTTGTGATTAAGGTATGACCTTTGTATTTTGCAAGCTCTGGGAAATCAGCTGGAGTTAAGACGATATGTAAATCAGAATTAAGGACAATGTCTCCACCATCATAATCTTTTACTAATTGCGGACGGACATTTTTCCCAGTAAAGTCAGTTGCAGTGTCTAAATGGGCCAAAAAGCCGATAGTAGGAACACGTTTTTCTGTATTGGCAGGAAGTGTTGCCATGACGTAGCCATTTTCGTCCATTGTTACATCTTCCATGCCGATTTCTTTTAGTTCTTCGACAAGCTTGTCCGCAAGTGTTAGCTGTCCAGTTGTGGACGGACAAGAAGTGCTTTCCTCGTTCGATTGTGTGTCAATGACAGCATAGGATATAAAGCGATCAATGATAGAGCTTTTCATTTTTTCATCTCCTTATTAACATCTAATCCGATTTTACCATATAAATATTTCGCCTGTCTTAATTTTAAAAAGGGTTAACAATCCGTTTGTCACAAATATGTCGGAATTAACTGGCAATAAGCAGTCTAAAAGTTTTTTCTATTCGCTACAATAGGAATGTCAAAGCGAAAGGAGACGATTATGAAAAGAAAAGTTAAATGGCTGCTTGGTTCTGTGTTAGTCATATGCTTAGCAGGGCTGTTGATTATATTGCCAAAGCAAGGGCAGGAGACAACAGATGATATTAAAAAAATCAAGGCAACGGAGACATTTGCACAAAGTGACAAGGAATATATCGTTTATTTTTGGCAGGATGCCTGTTCTTACTGTAAACAAATAGAAAATGCTGTTTTAGAATACAACAAGAATGGAGAAACTCCCCTTTATATTGTAGATATGGGAGACACTGAAAATACGGACAGCTGGTATGATTGGGAAGCACACCACAACAAGTATGACAAAGTAATTGGAAGAATAGAGAATGGCAAAGAAAACATAGATCCTAATATAGATATTGCTGAATTTATGAACGATAAGGAGGTAGTCTGGTCTATTCAATCAAGGGCTGACAATAAGCTGATTGCTGTCCATCAGTCGCCATTTGAAAACAAAACTCCCGCATCAGTTTCCGAACTAGCAATAACAGGTACGCCAACAATGATTAAGATAGAGGAGGGCATGCTCTCCGATTATCGTGTCGGCGTGGATGAGACTATAGGATTGCTTAAAAAATGATCGTTTTGCTGCCTGTTAACAGCGTTAAAAGTTTAAAAAAAGCAGTTGTAAAAAAAACCAATTGCTATTATTCTCATTCGGAATTATCAACTAAATGAGAATAATATTATCTAATTGAGAAAAAACCAATTGACAATGAGAATCACTTTCATTTAATATGAACCTAGGGCAGGTTGTGCCTGAAATAGGTACAGGAAGGGGGAACATGGAAATTCGGATTTTTAGTTTTACCAATATAACTATATAGAGGGGAGAAATATACTTGCTTAAACAGAAAGTTGCATTAAAAATAGTTGCAATATTAGCAATATTTATGTTTTTGTCTGTTGGTTTCAGTGGGAAATCTCTTGCTGCAACATTAGCAGACGGTGAGTACTCCATTTCTTACTCTGTATTGAGAGCAGACAGTGACTCAGCCTCAATGGCTGATGGTTACTTCCAAAAACCGGCAAAGTTAATTGTCGAAGATGGATCCCATAAAGTCCAAGTAGGAATCTCTACATCTGCAATTACAGAGTTTAAAGTAGGAGGACAAAACGTTACCGAAATAAGTAATAATGGTGAGTCCAGTGTTGTTCAATTTAACGTCAGCTCACTGCAGAATCCTACAAATGGAGAGATTCATGTTATTGTGGAAGACCAGAATTACGACCATTGGTACACGATAAGATTTGATTTTGATGAAAGTTCAGCGAAAGCCCTTTCTTCACAATCTACTTCAACCACTTCAGAAACATCGAATTCAACCTCTGAGACAGCAGCAAGCTCAACTGAACAAGAAACAACAACAGATAAAGTGGAAAACCCAAGAACTTCTGATCAATCAGAAATCACTGTCTACACTGTATTAATGGTCATATCCCTTGGGATTATCGTATTTTATGTTGTAAACAGAAGAAAGCTAGTTAAATAGTTTCTAATAACCATTGGATTTAGGAGAATTACATATTTTACTAAAAAGGAGAAATGATGAAAATGAAAACTGCAAACATTGCTCTTGCGTTTCTTGTAACAGTCTTTTCCGTTGTTAGTACAGTAATTCCTTTGGATAACAAAGCTTATGCTGCTGAGTCGAGCAGCCGTTCAGTTGTGGCAGATGGGGAATATAGTATCGGCTATACTATATTGCATGCAACAAATAATGTAACCTCAGTCGCTGACCAGTACTATACAAAGCCTGGAAAATTAATTATCAAGAATGGACAGGCCAAAGTTCAGGTAGAATACAGCAATTACATTACAGAGTTTAAAGTAAATGGCACTTCAGCAACAAAGATAAGTGAAAGCGGCGGCAAGATTAAGGCTGAATTTCCTGTTGCCAATATTGAGGCTTTAACAGCTGCTGAGATTCATGTTGTAGTTCCAGAGATTAGTTATGATCACTGGTATACAGTGAGGTTTGACTTTAATACTGCTGCATTGTCCCAGTAATGGCAGATTTAATCAGTAGCATCTAAAAAATCCAAGTGAAAAAAGCAGGCTAATAACCAATGGATTTTATCAGAACTATATATTCTACTAAAAAGGAGAAAAAGAATAGAATGAAGGCTGCAAAAATTGCTCTTGCGTTTCTTGTAACAGTCTTTTCCATCGTAAGTACTGTAATTCCTTTGGATAACAGAGCTTATGCTGCCGAGTTGAACAGCAGTTCAGCCGTGGCAGATGGGGAATACAGTTTAGACTATACTATTTTGCATGCAACAAATGATGAATCCTCAATGGCTGACCAGTACTATACAAAGCCTGGAAAACTAATCATTAACAATGGTCAGGCTAAAGTTCAGGTAGAATACAGCAACTATATTACCGAGTTTAAAGTAAACGGCACTCCAGTAACTAAGATAGGTGAAAATGGAAGCAAAATTACGGCTGAGTTTCCTGTTGCCGATATTGAGGGACTAACAGAAGCTGAGATTCATGTGGAAGTTCCAGCTATTAGTTATGATCACTGGTATACAGTTAGATTTGACTTTGACACTGCTGGATTACCTGTCCAAGAAGCAGAGCAACCTGCATCAACGCCAGATAGCCCGAGCGAAGGAGCAGAGGAACCTGTAACAACACCAGAAAACCCAAGTGAAGAAGCAGAGGAACCTGTAACAACACCAGAAAACCCAAGTGAAGAAGCAGAGGAACCTGTAACAACACCAGAAAACCCAAGTGAAGAA
>Ga0209463_1001697_pt1 | contig 12986 bp, 12 predicted proteins | sample AgamicMgSfrz_FD_187169 | JGI IMG/M metagenome (GOLD analysis project Ga0209463, IMG submission 187169) | Agave microbial communities from Guanajuato, Mexico - Mg.Sf.rz (SPAdes) (version 2) | ecosystem: Host-associated > Plants > Phyllosphere > Phylloplane/Leaf | place: Guanajuato, Mexico... | reverse complement strand
AAGATGAGTTTATGGTTCGGTTTCACATGGGATGCCAAATTTCGAAGAATGAACGCATATCTGAACAACAGGATGCTGTCAACAAGCTAATCAGTTCCCATCCAGAGGCTATAGAGAAGTTTTTAGGAATTTACAATTATGCAAACGAGCCCGCTGCTTTAGAAAAAGAACTCGCACGAATTATGCAATCGATCTAACAATGATTTTAGAGATTAAGTGATTTAAGTACAAAAATAATTCGCTAAGAAATCCCCACTTACTCGCTTCCGCTTGAAGTGGGGATTTCTTAGCATCAACAAAGACAAGGTCCCATGAGAAGGGGATTTTCCATCTCCTCTCTGCACCTATGCAGGGACTCCTTTTCTTCATTTGACTAAGCAACTTCTGCACATGCAGAAGGGCGGGAACACACCGTCTACTACTTTTTGCTTACGCAATCCACAAATACTTTCTCTTCGTTTCTTCCGGGATATGACACATCTTTCCGTACAGTTCTTTTGCCAAAATGTTGCGGGCTCGTGAATGTCCCAGTGTTCTTCGTAGCCGCACACACAAACGTAGTTACGTGTCCTCACTTTCTTTCTTCTTTGGCAACAAGGGCATGTTTGAGAAGTGTATGTTTCGTCTACGAGAAACAATAGAGGTACCTTTAGCAATCTAACCTATTTCGATGCTGGAGCGAGAGTGACTTCGGGTGATGTTACCTTGTCATAAAAATCTACGAATTTGTCACAATCGGCACTATCACGGTAAGCCATGGCGACACGTGGATGTTCATTAAGTACACCAGAGATCATGTAAGGTATGATATAGCCTCACTCCCACTCTTGTCGCATTTCTAACATGCGCTTTTCAATGTGAGCGTATTTACCAGGAAAAAGTATCAGGTGCTCAAAAGAATCGACAAGAATTACAAATAGCTTTGGATATGCTTCGCGAGGGAGATGTATTTGTAGTTTATAAGCTAGATCGATTAGCCCGCTCCGTTAAACATCTATACGAGATCATGGATATTATTCGTAAAAAAATGTTCAATTTATTTCTCTTAAAGATAACATCGATACCTCATAAAGTATGTAAGGAGATTATCTCATGGGTTATTTACAAATAGTAGGTGGGGAATATTTGACGTTTACATTTATAATCTATCAAGACCTAAATTATAAAAATCTTTAAAAATAGGGAAGAGCATATATTATATATCACTAATATACGCTCTTCTTTTATTTAATTAAAGTGCCCTTTAATGGGATAATAGATTACTTATAACTGGTTTGTTGAAATATTATAACTAAAAATATTTCTGTTGACTATGACACTGGTGTCATACTTTAGAATAAAGTTTGAACATCTGAAAGGGGGCATTTACATTGAGTAAAAATGACCAAAGTGAGAAAAAACGAAATATCAGTCAAGTATCAGATAGAGATGTATCTGTGGAGGCGGGCCCATATCATTCACCTGTTACGGTTATCGGCCTGGGTCCGATGGGTCAGGCGCTGGTTGGTGCGTTGCTAAAGAACGGCCACTCTACGACAGTATGGAACCGCACCGCCGAAAAAGCCAATCCCCTTGTTTCTCAGGGGGCAATCCTTGCGAATTCAGTTGCCGACGCGGTGGCTGCAAGCCCGCTGGTTATCATCTGTGTTCTGGACTACAACATCGTCCATTCAGTCCTCGGCCCCGTGGGAGATGCCCTGAAAGGACGGACATTGGTGAACCTCACTGCCGACTCGCCCAAACATGCCCGTGAAATGGCCACATGGGCTGCCCAATACGGAATCGATTACCTCGATGGGGCAATTATGACCCCTACTCCGACCATCGGAACTCCTGCAGCTTCCGTCCTGTATAGTGGACCAGAATCCGTCTTTAAGACCCATCAAGCGACCCTAGCAAGCTTGGGTGGCACTGCCTCTTATCTTGGAGAAGATCCTGGCCGGGCGGCGGCATATGATGTGGCCCTGCTTGATCTCTTTTGGACATCCATGAGCGGTTATGCTCACGCTCTCGCTCTTGCCACTGCCGAGAATATTCCGGCAAAGGAATTCGCTGTCTATGCCCAGGGTATCATAGCCATCATGCCCGACATCATGACTTATTTGGCAAATGAAGTAGACGCAGGTTACTATCCTGGTGACAAGTCCAATATCATCTCGGCCTCAGCAGGAATGGAGCACATTATCCATGCTTCTCAACACCACGGCCTCGACGTCAGCGTTCTGAGTGCTGCAATGGCAGTGACCCAACAGGCAATTAACGAGGGCTATGCAACCGATGGTTTCTCTCGCTTGACCGAACTGCTACGGAAACCGTCTGCATAACATCATTGTCGTCTGAAGAGATCCCAGATTCCGCCATGATTGCGGACTGGGATCTTCAATTATTTCGTTATTTCAACTAGGGGGAATTTCCAGTTATGTATCTCTCAATCTTCGTTTATCCGTCATTTGTATAATTTGTTTTTCTAACCGCTGCTTTACAACATCCAATGCACTGATTTGTCTATTGATTTGATCCAACTTCTCTTGATAAGTTTCCAGCATTTCTTCACAAAATTCATAGTCTTCCGGACCACTATCCTCACATTTCAATATTCCCTCAATTTGTTCCGTTGTCAGACCCAAACCCAAATAAAGCTGGATAATTCGAATGCGTTTAATAGCAGATTCATCGAACTCGCGATAATCATTTTCAAGGCGTACAGCAGTAATTAGATTTTTTTTCTCATAATGCCTGATGGATCGAACACTTGCACCTGTCTTTTTAGACAATTCACTAATTTTCAATGGAAACATCTCCCTTTTAAATATAGGATGACATTAGTGTTAAGGAAAATAATAACATATAGATTTTGTTCTATTGAAGTTGTTAGCATTGAGACGAATTAGGATTCAATTACTACGCTATTAAAGTTTATGCTTTCTTTAACTTTTATAAGCTGTTTTCTCGCTTCATCGGATTTTTAAAGGTATTTACTTTTCTTTTTTTATCATTTTAGCCAAGGAGACTCCTTCCTCAAGGAACGCGAAGTGAGTAGGTGGGAGATGAATTGGCTTCGAACAAGGGATGGCAGGATGCCATCTTAATTGTTTAACAGATAGTAAATTGTTACTTAACAATTTTTCATAATCACTTCACTACACATCGAATGTACGTTTGGTTTATAATAGACATATATCCAAATGGAGGTGAAACAAATGATGATCAATAAAGCATATAAATTCCGTATCTATCCAAATAAAGCACAAGCGTGCTTAATCAATAAAACGATTGGTTGTTCTCGTTTTGTATTCAATCATTTCCTATCTCTATAGGATAACGCATACAAAGATACAGGGAAAGGTTTGACATATGGTACATGCTCTGCCAAACTCCCTGCCATGAAAAAAGAGTTTATTTGGCTAAAAGAAGTAGATAGTATTGCGATTCAGTCGTCTGTTCGCAATCTGGCGGATGCGTATACACGATTTTTCAAAAAACAAAACAGTGCTCCGTGTTTTAAATCTAAGAAGAACAACGTACAATCTTATACCACAAAACAAACAAATGAAAACATTGCCGTTATAGGAAACAAAATAAAATTACCAAAACTAGGTCTTGTTCTATTTGCCAAAAGTCGTGAAGTAAAGGGACGTATTGTAAATGCTACAGTTAGACGGAACCCTTCTGGTAGATACTTTGTATCGTTATTAGTTGAAACAGAAGTGCAAGAACTTCCAAAAACACATTCTTGCATTGGAATTGATGTAGGACTAAAAGATTTCGCCATTTTGTCAGATGGAACAATCTACAAAAACCCAAAATTTTCCCGATTTTTAGAAGAAAAGTTGGCAAAAGCACAGCGTGTGCTTTCGAGAAGAACAAAAGGTTCCTCTCGATGGGATAAACAAAGAATTAAGGTAGCTAGAATTCATGAATATATATCAAATGCTAGAAAAGATTACTTGGACAAAATTTCAACCGAAATCATCAAAAACCACGATGTTATCGGTATAGAGGATTTGCAAGTATCAAATATGTTAAAGAATCATAAATTAGCAAAAGCAATTAGTGAGGTTTCCTGGTCACAGTTTTGAACCATGTTGGAATATAAAGCAAAATGGTACGGCAAACAAGTCATTGTTGTATCGAAAACATTTGCTTCCAGCCAATTATGTTCTTGTTGTGGATATCAAAACAAATACGTTAAAAATCTAAACCTACGTAAATGGAACTGCCCTTCTTGTTGTATACACCATAATAGGGATATTAATGCAAGTATCAATATAAAAAATGGGGCAATAAGACTTCTAACCGCAAGGACTGCGGGGTTAGCCTAATCAATTAGAGTTCAATAGAACTTTTTACTTAGGAATCACCCTCTTCTAAATGAAGTGAAAGTGGGGGTAGTTCAAATTTGTATCTTACTAATCATTTTTGACCTCGATTTAAATCATTCAGTTCATTCATCTCCATCTTATTTAGTACACTACAAATGACTGTTATCTACTTTACTTTTTAACTAAAAAAGCTGCTTCAGCATATTTACCTGAAGCAGCTCTTGTTATCTCAAAAATGGTAATGGTGCTTGCTGAATTCCGTTTTGAGTTGAGATATAAAAAGATTTTGCAAATCCCTCACTGTGAATGCATTCGTCTATTATAAGCATTATAGGAATCTTTCGTAAGTCTAACATTAGCTCCTTTCTAACATGTTCTGCTAAAGCAAGATTAGATATTGATAATATAAAAATACCTGGTAAACTCTTCGTATTTTCGAAGTTCAATAAATTATTTGGCCCATTTTGAATTTGATCTTCCCAAATTTTCAATCGCGATTTTAAGTGCTGTGCATATCGCTGCCCCTGTTGCACCCTTTCAAATATAAAGTTTTGATTTCCAATTGGAGTTTTAATTTCTCCAACAGCAATTGGATTATACCCATTACCAGTACCTTGTAGCTTTGGATACCAGCACCAATTTTTTAATAACTGTTGGCCTACTGCAAACTCATATTTTATCTGATTCATAGTGACAAATCTCTGTACACCTGCCACCCCAAGTTTTAACCACTGCTCTGGCTTTAAAGAATAGTTTGTATTACGGTTATGATAAGCCCACATCATCAAATGACCAGCAGTATTTAATGTGATTGGAGCAGAAGTTTTGGGTTGATCCGGAAATAGCCCGGATTTTATCTCCCATCGACTAACAAATCCATACAGTACCAGTTTTTTCAACGATTCTGAAACCTGTGACCTACTAATTTTAGATTCCACAAAATTTTTGATTTGTGCTTCAGTAATCGCTAATGAATCCCAAATAAGCTTTAGTATTAAATTATCTTTTTCATTTATAAAACCTGAATTAATTCTGTCATAAATACTACGTAAATCTGTGAGTGGTTTGAAATTATCTGGAAGAATTGGTCCCCCCTGCAAAGAGGGGTCATCCCAAAGTGATAAAGATTGGTCCCTATTAAGCCAATATTGAACCGCCTTTCCATTCTCTTGTACGGAAACCTGCGGCGCACTCATTAGTTAAATAAAAACGCCGTTGGGTCGTTAACTTTTTTGCGTCCAAAAGGAAACTTAAAGATAACCCCCGACCCTCTCTCTTTTTCTACATCCACATTCACAATTCTCATACTAACTACTTCATCCAATACTGGCTGTTCGATTGTTTTAGGGACAATTCCTTTAATTGTGCAGCCTTGGTCCAATTCAACAAAAACTCCAAAACGCGGGTCAACATTTACAACTCGCCCTACAATTGTGTCCCCTTCAGCTAATTCAGATAACAACTGATAAGGATTTTCCACTGCCGCTTTCCTAGAAACGTGAATTAGTCGTTGCTCTGGATTAAATTGTAGAACTTTAACTGGGATGCGTTCACCAATAGGTGCATAACGATCCACAGCATTTTTATACACTCTTCCATAGTTTAGTTCATGTAATTTCATGAAGCATTCGGCACCATTGATGCGTAAGAATATAGTTGGAACCTGAGCATTCATATTGTATCCAGTTACTTCTGCTTCGTAGGTTGGCTCTTGCAGTCTTTCATCTTGCTCCAATTCTATTAACTCACGAATTAAAGCATCTGCCGATCTTCTACTTGCTTCTTTTACTGATACCTGAACTTTATTTGCATCCAGTTCATCAGACATTTGAGTAATTACTACGTTAAAAATATTACCTGTGAACTGTGTAATACTTCTAAAAGAATAATCAGAGAAGTCCTCTTTTTTACAAATACCTATAATCTTACCGTTTTCAAGGGCAAACTCAGCATATTCAGTATCTGGATCGTCTTTATCATGTTTTTTAACCGTTCTTAATACTGCTTGAATTGGCTCTTTATATCTACGTAGTGCCTGTAGCTTTTCATAAGTTTTTGAATCCATAAAAATATCTCCTCTCCCTCGTTCAATATTTATAAAATTCAAAAATAATACTTCTACTTGAATTATTGGTACTTTTAACTCAAAAACTAAGTTTTTTAGAAATATTTTCTAAAAATTTTATTTGTTCTTTATACTAAGCCTGCTACTCACCTTATTTATTAGAATTAATGTTAAAATAGTTATATATTCAATGAATTAAATTCTTGTCAAAAAATATGTATATACAGGAAATGCTTAGCTATTTTTGCTTTGAATTTTGGTGCGAGGGGGAAGAAAGATGCTTAAACTGCTTACTGGAAAAAGGATATTAGAAAAAGAAACAGAAGAAGGATCTCTTTATTTCGTATTACCTTCCGATGCGTTTCACAAATACGTAGGACTTTGGGGTTATCTAATCAGGCCTGGGGAATTTCATCAACCTGTTAAATGGATAAATACTTATAAAATGCATTCATTGGATTCTTATGTATTACTAGATAAATTTAACCCTAACGAATATGAATACATGATTTTTGAAGAGTTTGGTTTAGCTAAGCAGTTAAATCAAATATTAGCTTCTCATGGAATACATATAAATAATAGCTTTGAAGAATTTTTGACTTTAGAAGAAATACCCACAGATGCTGTAAAAGAAGTGAAAGATTGTTTAATTAAAAATGAGTGTATGAACGTTTATCCAGAAGATTTCCCTATTGTAGATGGGTCTGAATATGTATTCGCAGGTGAAAAGAAAAAATTCATTATTGAAACAGAAGAATATTATGATGATGTTACTTTGTATGATCAAACAAATTATTTCTGTAAGCGTAGCGTTTCTTTTGTACAACGAGCAGTTAGTTTTATTAACTAGCTGCTTTGTTGTGCAAAATGAAGTTTTTGTCCAAGTTTTTCACCATTCGATAAAATAAACATTATAATAGTTAATGAACAGACATTTATAATCAATCTCCTATGGAGCACTTTAATTAGGTGCTCCTTTCTACATATACAATTTAGATATCGTTGCGATAGGTAAAACTTTGAAGTTATCTCCATCTTTTCCCCGGCTTAACACTGTACGTGCGACTTTCATTGCTTACAGCGTCCCATCTTATCCTTTTATACTAAAGCAACTAGATTACAAACAATGTTGTACTCACCTATGTATTCATTCCCTTTTCTTACTAAAAGTCCAATCATCTTACTCGATTCTGTGAGTTACATATAGTTGATTTAGCTTTCAAAGAACAAGATTAGGGACTATCCCTCCACATTTGTTACATGCTTCGTTGGTACTGTGAAGAATAAAGCAATTTTGGTTTGTTAGAACCTTATATACATCTGTCTGCTAGTAGGTGTTAGTGACAGTTTCTTGCTTACCACGTTCCGATTGACTTAGCTATACATATATCCTTAGGTGCTTACTTTAAGCCTGTTATCTTTATATCCTCATCGTTAGATGTCCCGAATCCCATATCATTTACTCTTACTTTTCGGTAGATAACGTCTTCCTTGACGACATACACATTTCTAATGTATTAATACGTTCGCAAGTTTGCCAGTCCGTTATTTTGGACATTCTCACCATAGATATTTTGTAGCATCCCGACCTATCCATTACCATACGAGTTCTCACTTAGGTTTTGTTCAGCCGACTTCATCTAGCTTCATACAATTTGTGATTACTATCACGCCTTGCATGTAGGAGTATCAGATAAGTAATTTCAGCTCAACCTGACGGCTTTCATTCCTACTTTCAGTCAAACAGCTGTTGTTATCAAAGTGATAACTCTCCTCTTTCGTGTTTACACACTTATGAGGAAACGTGCCGCACAAATAGCATTTTTGCAAACTTTTCCCGATTGTCTCTTCTTTATTTCTAACGCATGTAGTAATAATTCTATCCCCCTTTAACATCAGCTCATTTATGCAGAACAGATTTTACCATTGTGTACAAACATTTCTTCTTTTCATTAAATAATATATAAAGACAACTTACGTAACGGAGCGCTAGATACATGTGACCAATTATTTTTATGAAAGGGAGTTTTTTTTATTAATACAACACTAATTTCTCATTTCTTCAACGAAGAGTATCTGCTTCCATGGTGGTTAATGCATCACACAAAGCTATTTGATCATGGTATTCTTATTAATCGGGGGTCTACTGATCGTTCAGTTGAGATATGTAGATTATTTGCACCTCATTGGGAAATCCGCAATTCAAAAGTATTAGAGTTTGATGCCTTATTAGTTGATCAAGAAGTTATGGAAATCGAAAAAGAAATTACAGGATGGAAAATGGTATTGAATACCACTGAATTTCTTTGCTGTTTTGATAAGGAAGCATTTTTTTCATCTCTTACTGCTTTAAAACAAAACATGTATGCCATTAGAACTATTCTCATGGTCGATGATCCGACTCACAGTTATACTAATCCGAGATACGGAATTCCCCTTGTCAAACAGCGTTATCATGGGATAATAATCCATCCTAATCCACCTGCCCCTTACTACGGAGGTAGATTACTCCACAATTATTCACATGGTAACTATTGGGCAGGACGGCATTGGTCACCTCATCCATTTATCGTTTACATGTATCCTGCTTTCGTTTTAAAATTCTTTTACAGTCCATGGAATAAAGCTATGCAAAACCGAAAATTGCAAATTGGTCCTACACTTTCTACACATAGCATCCAGCATGGCTTAGGTACTCATCACCTGGTAACACTAGATACATTGGAAAAAAAATATATACAATTTGCAACCTCTACTACTGACCTTCGGTTAGTCCCAGAATATCAAGTTTTATTTCCAAATTTATGTTTTCCTAACTATTAATACATCTAAAAAAACATTTCAAAACTTTCCATACAGACAAAAGTCAACTCGCCTTTACAAATCATCGTATTACTAGAATTACTCAAATAACAATTTTGTTGTAAAACTACACATACCTACACAGCATGCATAGACTATCGTGTGGTATTCTTTTTCAATGTTAGTTTTACTTAAGGAGCGCCTTGGAAAGCGCTCTTTAGTTTTTAAATAAAAATTCTGGTCAAATGATTCACACTCTTAGAAAAAGTCATATATATTATCATGTATTCTTTTACAATAAGAGTCTTGGTCTTAAGAACACTTTTAAAAGTGTTCTTTTAATTTATTTAGATTTATATACAGTAAACATAAAATAAACTGACAAGACATAGTTGCATTATAATCGTGTACATTTTTTGTACACGATTTCTTTTTATTGTGTGTGATAGGTAAGGCTTTGATATCATCTCCACCTTTTCCCCCACCTAACGCCGTACGTGTCGGCTTCCCGACATACGGCGTCCCATCTTATCCTTTTATACTTAAAGCAACTAGATTACAAACAATGTTGTACTCACCGATGTATTCATTTCCTTTTCTTACGAAAAAGTCGTATCATCTTACCCGATCCTGTGAGTTACATATAGTTGATTTAGTTTTCAACGAACAAGACTAGGGACTATCCCTCCACATTTGTTACATGCTTCGTTGATACTGTGTCCCCCACCTTCACAAGAATAAAGCAATTTCGGTTCGTTAGAATCGCATATGCACCTGTCTGCTAGTAGGCTTTGGTGACAGTTTCTTGCTTACCACGTTCCGATTGGCTTAGCTATACATATATCCTTAAGTGCTTGCTGTAAACCTGTTATCTTTACATCCTCATCGTTAGATGTTCCGAATTTTATATCATTTACTCTTACTTTTCGGTAGATAACATCGTCATTAACGACATACACATTTCTGATGTATTAATCCTTTAGACCCATACATTCGCAAGTTCGTCAGCCCTTTATCGGACATTCTCACCATAGATATTTTGTAGCATCCCGACCTATCCATTACCATATGAGTTCTCACTTAGGTTTTGTTCAGCCAACTTCACCTAGCTTCATACAATTTGTGACTACTATCATGCCTTGCATGTAGGAGTATTAGATAAGTAGTTTCAGCTCAACCTGACGGTTTTCATTCCTACTTTCAGTCGAACAGTTGCTGTCATCAAATTGATAACCCTCCTATTTCGTGTTTGCACACTTATAAGAAAACAAGTCGCGCAAATAAGAATTTTATTTATTTTTCTAGTTACTCTAAATTTCCATAAATGCTGCCGAAAACTTAAGCCTTCTATCTCATCCTAATCAAATACCGTGTAGCATAACTTCATGTACTCGTTACATCCTACCTTATAATTCCATTCATCATTTGGACCTTGGAATAGCTGATCACTAAATCACACAATATCTTCCTCATAAACCTCCTTACCATTTTTATTTTTTAAACCTGTGTATCGTAGTATTTCACAGTTATCATATTAATCATGAAGGGATAAAACCGGAAAGTGACTTCTAATAGTCCAAGCACTTCATACTGCTCCCCCATACAATATAAAATGTTTGGAATTTACTACATTATTAAAAATTAGAGTTAGGAGGGTTTAATATGGCAGCATGTAAAGGTTTAGCTTGTGTTATATTCTCTGCATGGCCAGTGGGAACAGTTGTTACAGTTACTACTAGATCAGGTCAAATTATTGGTCCTGCTACTTTTACACAGTTCATTCCGCAAAATTGTGCGGTGATTTTAGTTGAAGAAGATGTGCTAACCCCCTCTTCAACCAATACTATATTCATAAGTTGTGAAGATATAGAAAGCGTTACATTAACCACCCCTTAAGATGATTCAAATGGTTTTAGTTCAATCTATAATTAAGGCATTCATTAGAATGTCTTTTTTTATTTCAATAATATTCTTTAATTTAAATTCTCCCCCTTCCAAAGGTTACTTGTCTACACATCCTTCTACATACTTTCATATAATACAGTATATTGTTTAAAGGAGGGACAAATTTGTTCTTATGCAATTTATTTCATTGTTCAGGTGGAGTATGTAGTATTTTTAAAAATTTACAACCAGGCGAAGTGGTTACTGTGACTGGTAAATCTGGAAATATTATTGGACCTGCTGTTTTTACAAATTTTAACCCTAATACTTGTATCGTCACATTAGAAGAGGAAAATTCGATTACTCCTCCTACTATAAGTATTACTAAGATCAGTTGTAAAGAAATAGAAAGTGTTACGTTTAGCTCATAATATATTTTATACCTAAAGTAGGGATTGAAATATGAAACTCTTATACATTACTTCTGGTTACTCAAAAATCTATCAATATCTAGATCAAAGCATACAGAGAACACTTATCAATCAAAATTTCGAATGGTTAGCAGTACAGCCGAGTGAATTAGTAGAGCAATTGGATTTCATTACAGCAACGTTTCATCCTAATATTGTTTTCACCTTATTAGGTAATTATCTACCGCAAAAAGCAATTCAATATTTTAAAAAAAGGAATATTAAATTAGCTGTCTGGTTAACTGAGGACCCATTTTATATAGATACTTCTCTTCCTCTATTAAATAACTTTGATTTTATATTTACTATTGATAGCGAAGCACTTAAATATTACACAGCTTTAGGATATACGAATGTATATCATTTACCCTTAGCAACTAATATAGATATATTTAAACCTGGTCTAAAAAATTCAAAATATATAAGTGAAATATTGTTCATTGGATATCCTTATCCAACCCGAGTGAAATTGATACAGTTTCTTTTGGAAAAAACCCCTTATCACTATACTGTTATCGGTCAACACTGGCGAAATAAGTTAATTAAAAAATGGAAAAATCACCGAAGAATTAAGATTATAGAAGAATGGATTCCGCCTCAAGAAGTTGCGTTCTATTATAATAACGCTAGTCTTATATTAAATCCTCATCGTAGTTATCTATTTCCGCAGAATAAAAATAAAAATAGAGTAAAAAGTAATACCATTAATAATCGTACATTTGATATCGCAGCTTGCCAAGGCTTTCAAATTATTGAAGAAAAATCTGATCTTTCATCTTTCTTCAATAAAGATGAAATTATATCCTATAACAGCTTTGAAGACTGTTTAAATAAAATATCTCTTAATTTAAATGATACGATTTCAAAAAAATTAATGGTCGAAAAAATTTACAAAAAAGTTATTACACAACATACTTTTCATGAGAGAATCAATTTTATAACAAATATATTACAATCACAATTTAATTGATTTATTAAATTAAAAATTTCTTTTCTTTTATAATCATTCTGAATAAATTAAAATGCCTTTTTAATTTTATGAAAAGGCATTTTAATTTATCTTTTTCCGCCAGAAGACTCCCCCCTTAATTTTCCTGAAGGTGTGATTGCACCAACAAATAAATAGGAGATGCATATCGGTTAGCACAAGCTATCATGTTTACTACTACATACTTGAAATGAATTCCTATTAGTATTTCAGTATACTCTATCAAATTAAATCCCATGAAATAGGTGTTCCTTTTTTGATATCCTTACTCGCTTTCTTTCCGAGAATTTTGGATAAGTGTTTTGGCAATAAGCCATTACCTGGTCTAATAGCTTTAATATTTTCATTCGTGAATACTTCTCCCGCTTTTATGTCTTCTACAACATATAATGACCTTCTAAACTTTAAAGAGTCTTTTTCTAAATTAGTTGGTCCATAATATACATTACCTAAAG
>Ga0209463_1001695_pt1 | contig 12997 bp, 10 predicted proteins | sample AgamicMgSfrz_FD_187169 | JGI IMG/M metagenome (GOLD analysis project Ga0209463, IMG submission 187169) | Agave microbial communities from Guanajuato, Mexico - Mg.Sf.rz (SPAdes) (version 2) | ecosystem: Host-associated > Plants > Phyllosphere > Phylloplane/Leaf | place: Guanajuato, Mexico... | reverse complement strand
TTCAATGACCATTGCTGGTGGTAAAACATTAATTTAAATAAAAAGGAGTTTTTGTTATGCGAATGAGTTTGGTAACAGATTGTTTAGGATTTATGTCTTTTGAAGAAATGGCTGACACTGCCGTATCCTTAGGTTATGAAACGTTAGAATTTGCTTGTGGTAATTGGTCTAAGGCACCGCATGTAGATCTGGATGCTTTAATAGAGAGCTCCACTCAACGTGAAAAGTTTGTAAACGCTTTAAACCGTAGAGGCCTTTCAATCGAGGCTCTGAACTGCTCTGGTAATCAGTTAGCTCCAAACGAAGAAGGACGGGAACACCAAATAGTTGTTGAAAAAACATTTAAGCTTGCTGAACTATTAGGAGTGCAAAATATAAATATGATGTCTGGGCTTCCTGGAGGAGGACCAGTAGATACAACTCCTAACTGGATAACAACAAGCTGGCCACCAATCAATTTAGAGATTTTAAATTGGCAATGGAATGAAGTAGCACTCCCATATTGGGAAAAAACTGTGAGAGAAGCAAGAGAATACGGCATTGAAAAAATTGCTTTAGAGAATCATGGTTCACAATTAGTCTATAACCCTGAAACGCTATTTAAATTACGAAACCATGTAGGAGACATGATTGGACTGAACTTTGATCCTAGTCATCTCATTTGGATGGGAGGGGATCCTATTGTAACTTTAAGAACTTTAGGATCAGCTATATATCATGTTCATGCCAAAGATACACGTATTGAAAGAGGCATCGTTGAATCCCAGGGAGTGCTGGATACAAAAAACATTGATGAATTTTCCACGCGTTCATGGAATTACGTTGCACTAGGTCATGGTCATGAAGTGGGCTGGTGGAAGGAATTCTTCTCAGTTCTCAGCATGGTTGGTTATGATGGATCGGTAAGTCTAGAAATGGAAGATTTGACAATGGATACACTCACTGCCTTGAAAAAGTCAACCCATGTATTAAAGGAAGCTTTGCCTAAAGATTTTGATGAAAAAAGATATGTTACGTCTTATTGAAAAAGATTTTACTCGTTTTCCCTTATTAAAGATTAATAAACGTAGAGGGGTATAAAAATGAATAAACAGGTTAATCAAAATCACCTTTCATTTCTGAGTACGATTGTTTTAATATCGACATTTGGCGGCCTTCTTTTTGGTTATGATACAGGAGTTATCAATGGGGCTTTGCCTTATATGTCAGACGATTTTAATCTAAATTCATTTACAGAAGGTCTCATCACCAGTGTTCTTCTTCTGGGTGCTGCGATAGGCGCTGTGTTTGGTGGTCGTCTATCGGATGGTATAGGACGACGTAAAAGTATCTTTTTCCTTGCCGTTTTATTCTTTATCTCTACTATAGGTTGTACCCTTTCACCGAATATAACTATGATGATCATCTCTCGATTTTTACTAGGTATAGCTGTAGGTGGGGCATCCGTAACCGTTCCAACATTTCTAGCTGAAATGTCGCCCTCTGATAGAAGGGGGCGGATGGTTACTCGTAATGAGTTAATGATAGTAGGTGGACAATTCTTGGCCTTTGTCTTCAATGCTATCCTTGGTAATCTAGTTGGTCACATTGGGGTTTGGCGCTACATGTTATCAATCGCAGCTATTCCAGCTATAGTTTTATTCTTTGGTATGATGAAAGTACCAGAAAGTCCTCGTTGGCTCGTAAAAAAAGGGAAAAATAAAGAGGCGTTACGTGTTCTCCGCAAGATACGTACAGAGGAACAAGCAAAGATTGAACTTCAAGAAATTGAAAACGCTTTATCGAGGGAGGTTGAATTAAACGAGGCATCCTTTAAGGATCTTGCCGTACCATGGATGCGCCGAATTGTATTTATTGGAATCGCTATTGCCTTTGTTACTCAGGCTACTGGTGTTAATTCGATTATGTACTATGGAACTGAAATTCTCCGACAGGCAGGCTTTGCAACATCCGCAGCACTAATTGGAAATATTGCAAACGGTGTCATTTCAGTATTAGCCACTATCGTCGGAATTTGGCTTCTTGGTAAGGTCGGACGTCGCCCTATGATGTTAACAGGCTTAACAGGTACAACTGTGACTTTGCTACTCATTGGAATACTTTCGTTTGTAGTTGGAACATCTACTGTACTTCCATATGTAATGCTAGCACTAACAGTCACATTTCTTGCCTTTATGCAAGGAGCGATTGGACCGGTATTATGGGTTTCACTATCAGAAATCTTTCCATTACGCCTAAGAGGATTCGGTATGGGGATCAGTGTGTTTTTTCTTTGGATGACGAACTTTATTATAGGGTTATTATTCCCTGTCATGTTGGATAAAATGGGCTTGTCAGTAACGTTTTTTATCTTTGCAGTGATAGGGTGTGTATCTATATTCTTAATGGCGAAATTCTTGCCTGAAACTAAAGGCCGTACACTTGAAGAAATCGAAATTTCTTTCCGTACCTATTATGATAAAAGAGAAGGTAAATATGTTGGCTCCAATCAGTCAGGAGCTCAAATAAAATAAATCTAGAAATGTATGTTAGTACTACGCCTATGACAATTTTCTAAGAGTCGATCTAGAGCTAATCTCCCTGTATAATCATGAATACAAAAGGATGCCGTAAAATTCTACACAGTAAAGAGAATGCTTACGTTTTTCTGTTGTTAGAAATAATATTTTATTCTGTGAAAATCTACCTCACTGAAACTTCGAGGTAGATTCTTTATTTATTGTGAAAAAATTAATACTATGAGCAAATGCACTATATGTTTACTTAACACCCTTATATATGCCGGTGTTAAAGTATATATTATATATTTTTTTCTAGTTAACATAAAACGTATTCTCGGCACAGAAATAAGTAGTGTACTCAAAAATGGTGCACTACTTATTTCTTGTAAACCACTTCGTAACCAACATATATAACAAACAGAGCAATAAAGGTAATTCCTATTTCCATAAATGACCCGCAGATTATCCCCTCAACACATATTTGACCGTTATTAAAAGAGACTCCCATGTCTAACACCTCTATACGTAGCAATGTTAAAACATATGTTTATATATTTTATTTTAGTTACCATAATGTTTTTTATCGCATAAAAAGAGACGACTATTTAGAAAGTCGTCCCTTTTTCCTTACTGGATTCAATTAAATAAATAACTTAACATGAGCGCTCTTACTTTTTCATAAATCTTATATTCTTCATGCAAATTTGAATAGGTAGAGATTTCTTTTTCTAAAAAAGAATATTGAGGAAAAACTTCGAAAAAAGTCAACTTTAATTCATCGATTTGATTTTGAGGAACTTTCTTCGTTTTACCTTTCAACATGTAGCTTAAACTGCCAGCAATATTCATCCAATAGCTATTAAAGTCTGCGGTTAACAGATCGTCTTCGTGTAATTGTTCACTAAATTTATCTTGTATTTTACGAATGTCTGCATAGGGAAATGGATGATACAGGTCATTATTAAGCTTCTTTAATTCATCCAATATAGTTAGTTTTCTTATATTAAACTCCACCTTTTCTTATTATGTAGAGCTTTATCTTATACTCTTCAAACAAGGTTTACCATAAAAGATATGTGTATACTCTATACAATTTTAGTTAACATAATCACTGTTATGTATAAGTCATTTATCTAAACACAGAAAAAAATGTCAAAATAGTAGAGGGATGTCTTTTTTATTATAAAAAATATAAGATTAGAGTATTACTACATATTCTGCTTGTGGCCCTTTTTGACCCAGATATTCTACATAAGAAACTTTCTGTCCTACTTTTAAAGAGTTGGTGTTGTGAATAGAACTAAAATAAACAAATAGATCTTCACCACCATTATCAGGTGTAATAAATCCAAAACCTTTTTCATCATTAAAATATTTTACTGTGCCTATTTTACTTTCCAATATAGATAATCTCCTAAAAACTTCATTTAATAATTAATTATATATGAATACAAAAATAAAATTCTTTATGTAACTAAAAAAAAACCCATACGCCAGTGTTCTATTTTGATGATGAATACCTTATACATTTTTAGTTACCGTAATCAAAATTATAAGAAGTAAGTGTGTTGTTATAAAAGGTATATAACAGTCGCTTGTAAGATGTACTAATCATGGATTATCCAGTCATAAAAATTTAATTTCAAGCTTTTTAAGAAGTTAAATCAAAAAAAGCTACTGTGTGAAGTAGCTTTTTTTGATTTATAGTTAGTGTGTTAAGAATATATGATAGTATTCTTATTGATTTAACTCACAATTTGCTTCTCGGATTTGTGTTCCTCGTTCCAAGCTTCTAACGTTTCACGGCCTGGTAAGTGTGAGATACTATCTGCATGAAACACTGGATCTTTTCCTTGTTTCTTTTGAGCTATATAATCTTTTAAAACTGCTTTAGCTACTTTAGATAAACGAGTAATGGCATATAAATTAATTAAAACCATTAGTCCCATAAAGATATCTGCAAGAGACCAAACTAACTCAGCACTATATAATGCTCCAAATAAAACCATTAGAATGACTCCAAAACGGTAGAATAAGATTGTTTTCTTGCTATGCTTCATAAAGCTAATGTTTGACTCACCGTAGTAATAGTTCCCCATAATTGTACTCAATGCAAATAAGAAAACAGATATAGATACGAAAGTTGCGGCAAATCCACCAAGTCCTACACGTAAAGATTCTTGCGTTAACGGAATACCTGTTAATTCAGAAGTTTTATATACACCAGAAACGAGCACAATCATTACTGTAGATGAACAAATAACAAATGTATCTAAGATAACGCCTAAAGCTTGAATAAAGCCTTGTTTTGCTGGATGAGTGACATCAGCTGCTGCAGCAGCATTTGGAGCAGAACCCATTCCTGCTTCGTTAGAAAATAATCCTCGACGTATACCCTGAAGCACAGCCGCACCCATTACTCCACTAAATAATTGTTTAAATGAAAATAGACCTTCTGAAAAAATAGCACTGAATACACTAGGAAGCACGTGATAGTTTGTAACCATAATCCATACCGATAACAAAATATAAGCGCCAGCTTTGATAGGTACTAAAATGGTAGAAAATTTGGCTACTGAATGAACACCACCAAATATAATAAGAGCTGTAATAACGGTAAGGATAATTCCAGTCATTGTCGTGTTTATTCCAAACTCATTGTTAATAGAGGCAGCAATCGTATTTGCTTGAACAGCATTAAAGATAAGGCCGAAAGATAGCGTAATTAAGATACTAAAAGCAATACCTAATTTTCTTTTTCCTAGACCTTTTTCCATATAATAAGCAGGTCCACCTCGCCAAGCATCTCCATCTTTTACTTTATAAACTTGAGCTAAAGTACTTTCTACAAAAGCTGAAGCTGAACCAATTAGGGCGATAACCCACATCCAAAATACTGCGCCGGGACCTCCTAGAGCAACTGCTGTTGCTACTCCAGCAATATTCCCCGTACCGATACGAGCAGCCATCCCAATCATAAACGCTTGTAAAGAAGACACACTCTTTTTATCTTTATTTTTACGTCCATCTCCTAATAGTCGCACCATTTCAGGTAAGAACTTTATTTGTAAAAAGCCAAACCTAATTGTTAAGAAAAGCCCAATTGCGACCAAAAAGATAACAATCAGTTTGGACCATAAATAATCGTTAAGCAGTGCAATAAATTCTGTCATGTTTTTCTCCTCGTTGTAAAAATTTTTAGATTATAAAGATTATAATATTAAGCATATTATTTTGTAAACTAGATAAAATGTGGAATTAACAAATATTTTTTATAAATAATTAATTCAGATGTAAATGATTACACACTTGCTATTTCAGCAAATTTGTCAGAAGTTCTAGTTACTATAATGATACTTTAAGAATAAAAAGAGCCTTCTCAACGAATGAGAAGGCTCTTTTTGTAGTTAGAATCACCCACTATAATTTCCGTTACAGTAAGGTAAGGATAGTATAAATAAAATTCGATAGAATGTAAATAAAAAAACAACTGTCCATAAATAAAGAAACATGTTCCACCATGCATCCTTTGAACAGTTGCCAAAATTAATCTTCAGAATAATTCAACTTTAGCACATCTAGTCTATTATGTATATTTCATTTTCAAAAATAAAATAGCATGATTTTCTTTTTAATACATGTTATGGTTTTATTAGAAACCCACTTTTTAATATTCTCGCTTACAACAATATACTAGGTGGTTTGCCTACTGCTTAAATTTAAAACGAAAAAGACTTTCTCAAATAAGAAAGTCTTCTCCTAGTCTGAATGAATGTACTTGGTTAAGGTTAACATTCTCCCTTATTATACGTATTTTCCAGGTGTCTGTCACTTAGAAAACACCACATCTATTTAAATTCTTATAATGCGAATGATTAGCAAGACAACAAATAAAATATAGTTAAAGTCTTCACTATAAAATGATGGTTTGGAGGATTGTAATGACCATTTTAAAAGGAACAAAAGATAATTTTTTCTCATTAATCAAGGAAGGCGTAACCTTAGCTTATTTTTCTAATCCGCAGACCGAAGAGTGCCAAACAACTCGAGCAAACTTAGAATCTATAGAGAAGAATAGTAAAAAAGATATTAAGTTCGTAGAAATTAATGTGAATGAAGAAAAAAAGGTGGTCGACAAATTTCCAGTCGACATATCCCCGACGATAATTTTGTTTAAAAACGGAAAAATACTGAAAAGTAAAATTGGAGCACAGCCCAAATCACAACTAACACAGTTTATAAGTCCTTTCAACTAAATGCTTCGGTTTCAACATATATTTATCACAGGTCTAAGCGTATTAACGCAATAATAAACTACTTACAATGCTGAGAGGCATTAACTTTCCTTATTCTATTTATTTTTAACAGAAGCCTCCTACATTTGAAACTTCTTTTAAAAATATGTTATATTCTAGAAGACAAAAGACAAATTTTAAAAGGCCATCTAATTTGCAACCATTAGATGGCCTTTTTGTTATTATTATACTTTAGGTTAGTTACCATAAAACGCATTATTGGAAATCCAATGCTAAAAAGCCTTATTTCTACTATGATAAGGGCTTTTTATTTGTAAACTTATAACGTTATGAACAGGAAAGCAATTACCTCATTTTGAAAGAAACCATACTAAGCTATAACTAGTTATAATTAAGATCAAAGACATTTTGAATAGAGGAAAAAATTTTCACTAACTTTTTAAAAATAGGACTATGTGAAATATCCTTTTTTTATTATAATCTATCTGTATGATGTTACTATGCGATCTTCTCGATTGATCGATGTAATAAAAATCATTTTTAACCCTTTGTTTTTATAGTTACATCTGAGCTAAATGAAATACAAACTGAAGGAGAGTAAACAGCCCTTGGTATTTTCAATTATTTATGAATTTTTATCTTCTCTACTAATCAAACCTGAATCAAAAATTAAAAAACGCGTTAGTTAGACTAGCAATTCATATAGAAAAGATAAAGCCCATCAACTTATTAAGTAAATGGGCTTTTTGTTCACTTTATTTTTTAAATTTATAAGGCAATGTTGTCACAATGACATTTTTTCGATAGAGAAGATGTGCCCTTAGTAATAAGCTTGATTGGTTATGCAATGCGTTATGCCAACTTTTTCTTGTGATAAATTGCGGAATTAAAACGGTGACAGCCATATGACTATCATCAGCCCGTTCTTCTACACGATCAATAAAGCGTAAAAGAGGTCCAATTAGGCTTCGATATTGTGAGTAGAATGTAACTAAGCGTATATCAGGATATCGCTCCTGCCATACTTCTTCCATTCTTTTTTCGCTTTCACGGTCAAATGCCACATGGACCGCAATTACAGTGTCTCCAATAATTTTTGCATAGTTAATTGAATTCTCAACAGCTCTTGTTAAGCCTGCAACTGGTATAATGACTACATTTCCTTCTAAGGCTAATGCTTCTTTATCTCCCGGCTTGATACGAAGTTGCTTTCCTACCTCTACGTAATGGTTCTTAATACGGTGGAACAGATAGACGATAAGAGGTAAGAAGATTAAAACAGCCCATACTTGTGAGAATTTTGTTGTAAAGAAAATAATTAGGACAGTGAAGCTAATAAAAGCTCCTATAAAATTGGTCACTAATTTCCCTTGCCAGCCAGCTGGCTTTTCTTTTACCCATTTTACAATCATGCCCGTTTGAGATAGCGTAAATGGAATAAATACTCCAACCGCATATAAAGGGATTAATCTTTCTGTATTACCTTGAAACGCTATGATGAGCGCAATAGAGGCAATTCCAAGTGTGACAATTCCATTTGAATAGCCCAAACGATCACCACGTATTGTAAACATACGAGGAATATACTTATCTACAGCTAAATTAACAGCCAGTAACGGAAAGGCTGAAAAGCCTGTATTGGCAGCCAACACTAAAATTAAAGCCGTCGTACCTTGAACAAAATAATAGAAACCATTTCGTCCAAATACCTGGGAAGCAAGCTGTGAAACAACTGTCTCCTCTGCTTTAGGTGCAATTCCAAACCAATAAGCCAAGAACATGACACCTGAAAACAAAATAGCTAAAATAATGCCCATTGCAATAAGCGTACGTACTGCATTTCTTGCAGCCGGTTGTCTAAAGTTTGTTACAGCATTGGAAATAGCTTCTACGCCTGTAAGGGCTGAACACCCTGATGAAAAAGCGCGTAGTAGTAAAAATAAACTGATTCCTGGCACTGCAGTTCCAATAGCAGGATGAACATCAGGAGAGACCTGACCAGTCGCTACTTTCCATATTCCTATCCCTATTAATAGAACCAATGCAACCACAAACAAATAAACGGGATACGCTAATGCTGAAGCAGATTCTGTTACCCCTCTTAAATTCAAAACCATAATAAAAATAACCAATAAGCAAGCGATGATGACTCTATAGTCATGAAGAACAGGAAAAGCAGATGTTAACGCATCTGTTCCAGATGAAATACTTACAGATACGGTTAAAATATAGTCTACTAATAGAGATCCTCCGGCAATAAGCCCTGCATTCTCTCCAAGGTTATGTTTAGATACAACATAAGCGCCACCACCTTCTGGATAGGCATAAATAATTTGTCGATAAGAAAGAATAAGTGCTGTTAAAAGGATAAGTACACCAATACCTATGGGTATTGAATACCAAAATGCTATCATTCCAATGGTAGCAAGCACAATTAAGACTTGTTCTGGGCCGTACGCCACGGATGAAAGTGCATCGGATGAAAGAATAGCTAAGGCTTTGATCTTATTTAACTTTTGTTCACCTAGCTCTTTTGATTTAAGTGGCCTCCCAATTAATAAACGTTTTATGGATGAATAACTCATCTAAACTCCTCCTGAAACCTTTGCCATTTACTTGTATTAGTTTACTCTCATCATTCCCCATCTCAGAAAAAAAACACAAAAAAGAACACTAAGGTTCTGCTTAGTGTTCTTTCCAGGACAAATAAAAGCAAACCTTCTCTCCAAACGCTGATGAGGTTAGCTGTCGGGTTCGGGCCTTTAGAGTAGCCCTACCTTCTTTTCGAAGGATTCACCCCAAGTGCAAGTGCACACAAAAATGGGTCCCCCACTCCTTAGTGGATTAAGCGATAAAAGGTATGAAAATAGCAAGATCATATATGTATGGTAGGTACTATACGCCTGAATTTTACAATTGTAAAGAGCAATTTCAATTAAAATTAATTTTCATATAATTCGTTTTTTTCTTTTATGTAGATAAATAAATTTTGATATCTTGAGCAAACTATTCAAGGTCCAACAAAGCGTCAACACAACATTTCAATCACTGTATAGAAAGTGACTGCCTCTTCCTAGTCAAAAGAAGCAGTCTTTTTCTGTTTTTTCACGCTAACAGGCTCACCAATCAGCCCGTTTTCTAATAAGTGTTGTACTAAAAAGTCTTCTGTGCATTAGAAATCCTCGTTAGGGGAAAGTAAAAAAAAGAAAGGAAGGTGAAATATGTGCCTGATATTTTGCAAGCCTTGAAAAGTGTAGTTCAGTCTTTTATTAAAGATGAGAATAAAACGCCTCTTCACATTGGTGAGGCTATGGGGTGCTGGATATTTTTAGCGTTAGCTGGTGAGACACAAGTACAGACTGAAGCAGGCATTAACAGTACAACGGATCCTGAATTGAGAAAAGCCCTTCAAGAAGCCGTCAACATGTTCAAATCAGAGAAAGAGCGAATTTCAGCATTTATGCGATCGGAAGGAATTCCGTTACCACCTCTTAGTGAATCCAAACCAATCTCTGACCCGCATAGTGTTCCATTAGGGGTTAAGCTGACGGATAACGAGCTTGCAAACAGTCTTAAGAAAAAAGTCTCCATGGCGATTACAAACTGTTCGGAAGCAGCGTCACAATCCCTTCGCAGCGATGTTAGTCTGATGTGGGCCGAATTTTTGCAAGAACACATAACCTTTTTACTAACCTTTAAATCATTGATGCGAAAACGGGGATGGCTCAAGGTTCCACCGCCGTATCACCCTGCAGGTCTACCCCAAGCAGAAAAGTGAGGTGAAAAATATGCCGGATGTTGGAAAAGCTATTAAAAATATTATCCAATCATATGTTGATGAGGAACCCAAATCACCCTTACATGTGGGGGAAGTCATGTCCTGCTGGTCCTATCTTTCCGAATTAGCTGACGAACAAGTTCATTCCGAAGCAGGGATTAACAGTACAACGGACCCTGAATTAAGAAAAGCTTTCCATGAAGCAGTTAAGATGTTCAAATCACAGAAAGAACGAATGATTGCCTTTATGTTATCAGAGGGAGTGCCCATTCCACCCTTAAGTGAATCCAAGCCGCAGTCTAACCCAAGCGATGTTCCATTGGGGGTCAAGTTAACGGATGATGAACTTGCAAACAGCCTTAATATTAAAATGGTTATTTTAATTACCTATTGTGCAAATGCAATCATTCAATCCACACGCAATGATGTTACTTTGATATGGATTGAATATTTGCAGGAATACATGACGTTTGGAGCAACCCTAAAAGAACTTGTGAAAAGACGAGGATGGCTTAAAGTCCCTCCTTACTATTATGCTCCGGGAGCGCCGATAAAATGAGATGTCAATAGAAAGCCTTAAGAAAGGGACCTTAAGACTTCTCTAGGTCTAGGAGGCCTTTCTTTGTTATAAATAAGTTATTGATACCTTGAACAAACTGCTCAAGATGTAGCCAAACATCAATTTTTTCAACTAACTATGCAACAGAAAAAACTCCCCAGGCTTTAGGGAGTTTTTTTCCTTTTAAGATGTATATGATAAACAACATTAGTTAACATAATACAGCTTTCCGGAACAAAGCAACCAAATCAGCCCTTATGAAACAAGGGCTGTTAGTTAGACATCAGTATTGTTTCTCTAATAGATAAACTAAGTTCTGTTTCACTGCATTCCATTCACTATCAATAATGCTATAAAACACATTGTCGTGTACGGTTCCGTCAGCTTTTATCCTATGTTTACGAAACGTTCCTTCTTTGACTGCTCCTATCCTTTCCACTGCTTTTTGAGACCGTAAATTTTGTCCACTAACAGAAAATTGGACACGAATTACATTCAATTTTTCAAAGCAATGCTGAAGCAAAAGAAACTTGCATTCTGTGTTTACCTTAGTTCTCCAGAACTTAGGGGAAATCCAAGTCCAGCCTATTTCTAAATTCTGATTTATTATATCTATATCTCCAATTCGAGTAGAACCTATTACCATCCCAGTTGCCTTTTCCTTTATTAAAAAAGGTATTTGAGTACCTTCCTTTTTATTGTGAAGGGCTATGTTTATTATTTGATTTATATCTTCGACGGATTCCACTTTTCGCCAGGTGTATTCCCAAATAGCAGGATTTTTTAGGGCTTCAAATAATATTTCGTTATGGTTCATTTCAAGAGGAATAAGGCGAATTGTGTCCCCTTCTAGTATTACATCTGTATCAATACACATTTAGGAATCCTCCCTTGTAGTTGTTATTTTCAACACTTTTTAGATTCAATGTATAAACTAACCTGCCTCCCTTATTTTTATATGTCCTGATGAAATATCCCATAGCCCTACATCTTCTCATTTCTATAATAAACCAATCCCCCACGCCCCACCTGTAATAATACCTACCTTTTCTTCAAACACATATTTCTCCCCTTTTGAGTTCTATGAAATCTGTATAGACTAGTTATATCAAATTTTGGAATGTCTTTTAGAGAAATATTGTTTTGAGCTTTGTATACGCTATAAAACCTTAGTTAACATAAAACATCTTATAGGAAACCGCACAAAGACAGCGCTCAATCAATTGAGCGCTGTCTTTATACAAAAAAGATTTTTTCGAAATCTTCAATCAACTATCTTTATACTACTAAAAATTGATATAAAAAAACTATAACTTTGTTATGATTTCTGACATAGATAATCGAATATTATTTTTTGTGCAAAAATAAAAAAGGACATTTCTTCTATGCCCTGTTCCCTCGTATCAGCCCCACCTACGCTAAATACTATGACAGCCACTCATGCCATCCAACCTATCCTTAGTATATACGAAAGCGATTACAAAGTAAAGAAATTATTAAAATATTCTGTCTATTCCTTTTGTTATATTTAACTTGTCTACCTTGAATAATATCAAATATCGTGAGCAAACTACTCAAGATACCGTGAGGTATCAATCTAATGCTTATTTTTTTACATTACTTTACCACTTAATAGAAAAACTCCCTTACTCGCATAGGGGAGTTTTTCTATTTTTTAAACTGTATATCATATACAAAGGTAGTTAACATAATCAACATTATAGGTACTAAAAAAGGATCTTCACGACGAAGATCCTCTTAACTACTTATTAAAACAAAAAATCACCTTAATAATATAGGCAGGTTAATGTAACTAAATAGTGTAACTCCATATATAACAAGAGCAATAAATCAGTGGAAAATTGCTTACTGCTTGGATTGAGAACTACTTGTTTCTCTAATC
>Ga0209463_1001694_pt1 | contig 12999 bp, 13 predicted proteins | sample AgamicMgSfrz_FD_187169 | JGI IMG/M metagenome (GOLD analysis project Ga0209463, IMG submission 187169) | Agave microbial communities from Guanajuato, Mexico - Mg.Sf.rz (SPAdes) (version 2) | ecosystem: Host-associated > Plants > Phyllosphere > Phylloplane/Leaf | place: Guanajuato, Mexico... | reverse complement strand
CAAGCATCCTCACAAGACCGACCTGTCGGAAGCAAAGCCCCTTCAAAACCTAAATGATCGACAGCCTGTGCAATTTGTTTTAAATAAGGAAGTGTAATCGCTCTCCCTCCCTTTGTCGATCCTAAATAGCGACTTTCCCCATGTGATGGCAAAAACCAAAATACTTTCATTTTATTTCCCCCTTAATTTTTTTTAATATCTGCAGATGCATCTAGAACATTAATTTTGCTTGGAATTAATTTAAGATTGTAAAATGTATCGGCAATCTTTTGTTGATCATCCAAAACCGTACTGGAAATCTCCTCAAGTCCGTATTCTTTTCTATTTAATGTTTTTTCTAATGCCTCCACACTCATTCCAATTTCCGGAGATAAAAACTCAGCGACATCCCTTGGGTTTTCTTCAATCCATTTATCAACTTTTATCAGTTCTTCTTTGATGATCTTCAAAGCCTCTTCGTTCCCGGCAAATGAATCAGTTGCCAAAAAGAATTCACGATTCGCCACCAGTCCTTCCCCATCCCGGATCGTTTTCGTTTCAAGCTCCAATTCCGCCGCTGATAAAAATGGATCCCATATTACCCAGGCGTCGATTTGGTTTCCTTCAAAAGCAGCTCGCGCATCAGCCGGCGGCAAGTAGACGGGCTGAATGTCATCAAGAGTAAGACCTGCTTCTTCTAACGCTTTGACCAATAGATAATGAACATTTGAACCTTTATTCAAGCCAACCTTCTTACCTTTTAAATCTTTCACATTTTTAATGGGTGAATCCTTTTGCACGACTATAGCCTCCCCTGATGGGTTTGCCGGCTGATTAGCAATGTAGACAAGTGGTGCATTGGCTGCTTGTGCAAATATCGGCGGCGCCTCCCCTGTGTGCCCAAAATCAATACTGCCGACATTCAAGGCTTCAAGCAGCTGAGGTCCTGCTGGGAATTCAGTCCAATCGACCGTATACCCCACTTCTTTTAAACGTGTTTCCAGATTGCCTTTTGATTTTAAAATATTTAATGTCCCGAATTTTTGATAACCGATCTGGATGGTTTTATCTGATTCTTTTGCGTCAGCACTTGTGGAATTGTTCTTTTCCTGCCCACATGCACTTACTATCAGCATGAAGATGCTGAAGATGGACAAGAGCCATATCTTTCTTTTTTTCTTCATATTCTGCACACCCTTCTTAAACTATTTATATAAAAATAAAAGGCTCCTTTCCTTCACCAATAGGACAATAGGGCAAAAAGATGCCTAATGTTCTAATGGTAAATGAAAAGGAGCCTTCGGTAGTCCGATCGGCGTTAACCATTATGCAATTACATTCGTACAGGTTTTCATTCCAAGAAGATGAATTGTATTTTGTATGGTTATTTTATTATTACTATTCTCATCTGTCAACTAAGAATTAAATATTTTCTGAAACTTTTAAACGAAAACACGGCGAGCCCGAAAGGCCCGCCGTGTTTCTTTTTATTTTGTTATCAATCGAATAATGTACTGACTGATTGTTCCTCATGCACGCGAATGATTGCCTCTGCAATCAAAGGTGCTACAGAAAGTCCAGTGATTTTATCGATTTTCTTATCTTCAGATAGGGCAATCGAGTTAGTCACGACCAATTCCTTGATCGTTGAATTTTGAATCCTTTCGATGGCAGGACCTGAAAGGACTGGGTGTGTACAACAAGCATACACCGCTTTAGCACCATTCTCCACAAGGGCATTGGCAGCTAGTGTAATAGTTCCTGCAGTATCGATGATGTCATCAATCAGTATTGCTGTCTTCCCTTCAATATTACCAATGATGTTCATGACTTCAGCCACGTTCGGTCTTGGACGGCGCTTATCGATAATGGCGATCGGCGCTTTTAGGCGATCGGCCATTTTACGGGCACGTGTTACACCGCCATGATCTGGGGAAACGATGACGATATCACTTAAATCTTTTTCCTTGAAGAAATCAGCTAAAATCGGAACAGCAACAAGGTGATCGATCAGAATATCGAAGAAACCTTGAATTTGAGGTGCGTGAAGATCCAATGTGATGACACGGTGGGCACCAGCCGTTTCTAAAAGATTTGCGACAAGTTTAGCTGTAATTGGTTCACGCGCACGCGCTTTACGATCTTGGCGGGCATAACCGTAATATGGCATTACAATATTGATCGTTTTAGCTGAAGCACGTTTAAGAGCATCGATCATAATTAAAAGTTCCATTAAATTTTCATTGACTGGTTGGCTTGTTGATTGGATTACGTATACGTCACAGCCACGAATACTTTCTTCAATATTAATTTGAACTTCACCGTCACTGAAACTTGTTACGCTACATTTTCCAAGTTCAACACCGATTGCTGCAGCAATTTCCTGAGCTAAATCGAAGTTTGAATTTAAAGAGAATACTTTTAAATTAGGATCTAAATACTGATTTGACATGATGACCTCCGTCGGTTATTTATTAAATTTCAAATTCTTGACATAATCTTCTTTGTTAACTTGACGAGCCCGGGCAACGGATAGGGCTTGCTGCGGTACATCTTCCGTGATGGTTGAACCAGCAGCTACATATGCCCCTTCTCCTACTGTCACAGGTGCAACAAGATTAGAATTGCAGCCTATGAAGACATTGTCTTCAATCTTCGTCAAATATTTATTTTTCCCGTCGTAATTCACGGTAATAGATCCGCAGCCTATATTAACATTCTCCCCAACCTCTGCATCACCAATATAACTCAAATGTGAGGCCTTGCTTCCTTTGCCAAAAACGGTTTTTTTGATTTCGACAAAATTACCGATCTTAACGGAATCCTTAATATCTGATTGAGGTCTAACATGTGCGAATGGACCGATTTTAACAAAACTTCCAATACTGCTTTCGTGCACAACCGATTGGAGGACTTCCGTTCCATCACCAATTTCACAATTACTGATTTCCGTATTCGGGCCAATCAAGCAGTCCTGCCCGATAATACTTTTTCCTTTAATGAATGACCCAGGGTTAATGACTGTATCCTGTCCGATTTGCACATCCGCTTCAATGAAAGTTGTAAGCGGGTCGATGATCGTTACACCGTTCCTCATATGCTTTTCATTGATGCGTTTCCGTAAAATTTGCTCAGCCTGCGATAAAGCCACACGGTCATTCACACCCAATGTCTCCTCGAATTCACTGGATTGGAAAGCCGTCACCACTTCGCCTTCTTCTTTTAAGATTTCAATAACATCCGGTAAGTAATATTCTCCCTGGACATTTTCATTCGAAACCTTTTTCAGCGCGCTGAATAATGCTTGGTTGTCGAAGCAATATGTACCGGTATTTATTTCCTTAACATATCTTTCTTCTTCCGAAGCATCCTTATGCTCGACGATTTTTTCTACAAGTCCGCCTTCACCGCGAAGGACCCTTCCATAGCCAGCAGGGTTATCTGCATATGCTGTTAAGATTGTTGCTTTCGCCTGACTTTGCTCATGCAAGGCTATAAGCTCTTTCATTGTTTCCGCTTTAATCAGAGGCGTATCACCGCAAATAACAAGGGTCGTGCCACTTTTTGCGGATAAAACGCTTTCCGCTTGCATTACAGCATGTGCCGTACCTAATTGCTGTTCTTGTAAGGCATACTTGCATGAATCACCAAGTTGATCTTGAACCTTTTCAGCACCATGGCCGATGACTGTTACAATATCTTCTATTTGAAGTTGATTGACTTGATCGATAACATGTTGTACCATTGGTTTCCCGCAAACAGGGTGCAAAACCTTATAAAGCTTAGATTTCATCCTAGTACCTTGCCCAGCGGCCAATATTATTGCATAGCGATTACTCATAACAGGCCTCCATTTTCACCTTTTTATCCACTAAAAATATTATCTCAAATAGTGATTCTTTTCAAGGTAACAATTAAAAGTACATATAATTGTCAACCAATCGGGTGAAAAATTCCCGTTATCCGACAGCTTACAAATGCCAGCATTGGACCTTGGACCATTATTTGGCATCATTAAATGAATGATATATGCCCGGTCAATGTACAGAAACATGTTTCCTCCCCTTTATCCCAAAACACCGCCACGACCGTGCCATACCCTATGTACAAGCCATCTAGCAGCACTGCACCCGTTGTTAACTCCCATTCCGAGATCAGGTTACCGATTCATGTCATTAGAGAGATCCCCCTTACAGGAATTTCAATATCCGGTTGAACAAAAAGGTTTTAAAAATAAAAAAGATGGGTACTTAAACTTTAGAAAACACCGTAAGTTACAATTCATTTAGGCAAATGTCTGTATGATGAGAGGATAAGTTCTAAACTTATCTGTTTTTGAATAAATAAAAAAGAGCACTACTTATGAAGTAGGCTCTAGATGCACGAATTATAAATTTAAAGTTAAGTAAGGTTATTTTAAGAAGCACCTGCTCCAGCTTCCTCTAATTCAGTTTCAAGTTCTCCCAATCGATGATATTCTGTCAAGACAGCTTCTTGAATTTTCCCGCGTGTCGAGGAATTGATTGGATGAGCGATATCCCGGAATTCTCCATCTGGAGTTCGTTTACTTGGCATTGCTACAAATAAACCATTGTTTCCGTCGATCACACGAATATCATGAACCACAAATTCATTATCCAGTGTAATTGATGCGATAGCTCTCATACGACCATCCGTATTCACACGGCGTAATCTTACGTCAGTTACTTCCATTTAAGCTCACCATCCCTTTTTGTTGTTGTTAAAACTTAAAGTACATATTCAACAAAAAAACGTGAACTCCTTCTATTATCTGTAATTTTTTTAGAAAATTCAGCCTAGTTTTTAAAAATATTATAAATCACCCATATATTGCAGGAAAATTACCCATTACGAATGCCCTGAAAAATAAAAAAACGCCCGTTTATTTAACGAGCGCTACCACTTCTATTTCCACTAGTGCATCTTTAGGAAGGCGAGCAACCTCTACACAAGAGCGGGCAGGTTTGTGAGCAGAAAAGTATTCTCCGTAAATTTCATTAATCGAACCGAAATCGTCCATACTTTTAATGAATACTGTAGCCTTAATGACAGTTTCCAATGAAGCCCCGGCTTCTTTCAATACAGCTTGGAGATTCTTAAAGACCTGGTGTGTTTGTTCCTTGACATCCCCTGTCACCATCTCACCAGAAGCAGTAAGCGGGATCTGTCCCGAACTGAAAAATAACGTATCCACGATCACGCCTTGTGAATATGGTCCGATCGCTGCCGGTGCTTCATCCGTATGTATCGTTTTCATGAAATGATTCCCCCTATTCCTTTTTCGTAAAATAATTCCCACGGCTTACCTTGATTTCCTTGTCTCTTTCGACCACCTGTGTCAACTTGATTAAAGAAACATAGTCCTCGACAAGGCACTCCTCCGTATGTTCGGATTCGACCAGCACCGCAATTCCGGCAACTGTTGCCTTGAATTCATCCAATAGACTGACCATACCGTTAATGGTACCCCCAGCCTTCATGAAATCGTCTACAATCAATACATTCGAACCCTCAACCAAGCTTCTCTTAGAGAGTACCATAGTCTGGATCCTCTTTGAAGAGCCTGAAACATAATTGATGCTCACTGTAGAACCTTCCGTTACTTTATTATTCCTACTTACAATGACAACTGGAACATTCAAATAATTTGCCACGGCGTATGCCAATGATATCCCTTTGGTTGCCATTGTCATGATGACTGAGACATTTTTCTTGGCATACATTGAGGCGATTATCCTTCCAACCTTATTCACGGTTTGCGGATGCCCTAAGATGTCTGTCATATATAGATAACCGCCAGGAAGCAGCCTTTCGGGACTAGCGATCGTATCGCATAATCCGTCAATGAAGGCATTGACTTCTTCTTCCTTGATGGAAACAATATATTTCACTCCACCGGCCGCACCTGGAACGGTTGTTAAAGAACCTATCCCGCGTTGTTCAAAGGTATCTTTGATGATTGTCAAGTCTTCACTGATCGAGGATTTTGCCGAACTATATCTTTCCGCAAAATAAGTCAGCGAAACAAGTTCCCCTGGATGTTCTAATAAATAATTGGTCATATCGACTAGCCTCTCGCTGCGACGAAATTTCATTGAGACACCCCCTTTGTGAATTCCGAATATTATATAGCAACTATACCACTAATGTACGTTTCTATTCAAGATTGTTTCGATCACCTAACAAACGGACCGCATAGACTTGATCACAAAATCCGCGAAGACCATTGTAAATCCTCTGCATTCGCGAATCATGTTCCACCAAACCAAAAACGGTCGGACCGCTTCCGCTCATCAAGACCGAATCTGCTCCAAATGTCTTCATTTGATCTTTAATGTTCGCAACCTCCGGGTATAACTGCAATGTCACTTGTTCAAGAACATTCCCCAACCCTTCACATACATCGTGATAATTGTTTTCCATAATAGCCGAAATCATTCCAGGTACATCCGGATGCTCCATTTTTGAAGTTTGGAGCCTTTTGTATATATCGGCAGTCGAAACGCCGATCGTCGGTTTGGCCAAGATGACCCAGCACTTTGGCGGTGCAGGAAGATGCGTGATTTTTTCCCCGCGCCCTCTGGCCAATGCCGTACCTCCATATACACAAAATGAAACATCAGAGCCAATTTCCGCTCCGATTTCCGCAAGTTCATCCATGGAAAGACCAAGCTTCCACAGTCTATTTAAGCCTCTTAAGGTTGCTGCGGCATCACTGCTGCCACCAGCAAGTCCTGCGGCTACAGGTATATTTTTCTCTATAGTTATGGAAACACCTTTATTGATCCCAAAACGTTCCTTTAGAATAAATGCAGCTTGATAAGCCAAATTCCGATGATCATCCGGAACAAATCGATTATGGGATAGAATTTGAATATGATTTCCCTTTATTTCCTTTAGTTCAATTCTATCGGCAAGGTCGACTGTCGTCATGATCATTTCCACCTCATGATACCCATCAGGCCGTTTGAAAAGCACATCCAAAGCCAAATTAATTTTAGCCGGGGCTTTTTCCATAAGCTTCAATATGTCCACCTACTTTAACGTTCTTAAAAGTTCTTGTCCTATTCTATCATATTTGTTTATATTCTAAAGGTTTTTTCATCGTAATTTCAATGTAATGAAGCTAAGATTGGCCCTTAGAGGAGAATAGACACATGTAGGCACATTGGGGAGCAGCCACCTTCTGCATCCCAAAAGACTTGCTACATATCCATATAGCATTCACCGATACATAAAAAAACCAGACTCCTTAACTACAATGTAAGCAAAAATGAATAGAGCTATACATTGTATAAAGAGTCCGGCTTCCATCAACATGACGGCATGATACAATTAAGTGTTTTATCTTACTCTTTGTTCACCAATTGACGTTGTGCTTTTTCGATAGCAAGTTTTACCATGTTTCCTGCGTCCCTGGCCCGGATTCCTCCCCAGCCTTCTTTCTGGACAACATCGTAAAATCCAAGTTCCTTAGCCAATTCCTCTTTAAGATCATTTGACATAATCCCTTTTTTCCTGCTCAAGCGAAGCAACCCCTTTCACATGCCGTCACATGCCTAGTGTTTGCAACATACGCTATTTCATTACATCCTTTTTAAGCCTTTATTGGGACTCACAGGATATTATACAAAACAAAAAGCAGCAAACAAAATTGTTAGCTGCCTCGTCTAAGTTACATCTCTTGTTGTTTGTTTAAAAATGTTAGTTCTACGGTTTCCGTTAAAACATCCGCATAGCTGTAAGATACTCTTTCAAACGCATTTTCATCTTGGTCGAGCTCAATTACAAAAACAGCCGGATAAGTTTCCGCCAAAGTTCCAAATCGTTCTACAGTCTTTCTTCTTCCACCGTTTGCTTTTAAGAGCAATCTTTTACCCAGGTTTGAATCAAGTGCAGTTTTAATATCAGCTAGAGTTTTTGGCATTTTCGGTCCACCTCACTAAGTTAAGTATATCACAATTTAGAAATATACGCAAACAAAATAATAAATTATATCAGCACTTAAAAATGTAGTCAATATATTTTTATCTGAAATTCGGCAAAATCGCGAACAATTTTATTATATCCTGGGAAATGAAAAATTATGTAAACGAACTATTCCATTATTTATTAAGCCGAATTTTCGTAATTAAATCATTGCCTACGAACCTTGCTCCACAAATAACCCATTTTTTTATGAGGATATCCGAATTCTCCCCCTACCAAAAGCAAGCTGCATTCTTTCAAAATGCAGCTCGTTTATTCTTCCTGAAATGGCTTGAAAGGCAACCCGGTCCGTAACACCCCTTTTGTCTCAATTCCCCCCAGCCCCTTCTCTCCCGTTAATGTATTCCGAAGGACATCCCATACATGAATATGATCGGAATAAGGCGTAAAACTTATCTTTCCGACGATATATACCGGATCAAGAGCATGTATATTAACACGGGAAGGAGAACTTGCGAAATTTGCACCCGCTTGGATCAGCGATTCAAAATGCGACTGACATGCCCCGGCAAATATAATCAGTTGGTCTAAATGAGAAACCCTCCTTCTCGCTTCTCTAACTGTCTGTACAAAATCCTTTGAGTGACGGTAGGCATTAATATCGGACATCGGTCCTTTTGATTTTGAATAGGCATCATGACCGGTGACAACAAGAATGTCCGGCCGATAATGATCCAGCAACCCCCCGATCCTTTGGGGCATTTCCTTTTCATTGCAATAGATGCCATTGACCGGAATACCGAATTTCTGATATAGATCCATGCATTTCCTTAAGTAAGATGCATCCCCATCAACATGGAGCACCCTCCCTGGTATTTGGAAATATTCACCGCTATACCGATAGCCATTACTGGATTGATAGCCGTTTTTTTGTTGTTGCAGCTCTAGATCTTGCGTTAATAAGCGGTCAGATTGTTCTTGTAGTACCTCATTCGACCTTTGTCGATCATTTCTTTCATTATCATTAATAATCATTAAATCTTGAAAAGGTGCATCTGCAATCAGTCGGATATCTTCCCCATAAAGAATAGCTTCACGCCTTCCGTCAATATCACGGATATCAATTACCCGGAACAACACGTCGCATTTATAAGAAACCCGACCAACAATATCGTTTATTTGAATATTCATGGCCCCACCCCATGAGAAGACTTATTTTCAGCCCGCCCTAGTTTATTTTCATTCTTAAGTTATGCGAATCAATCTAGAATGGTGAAAGGTGGAGATTGGTTACATTTTCGGGTATGTTCCATCATGATGGACCAATTTCAAAACAAAAAAAGCCGGAAGCTGGGAGTTACCCCATTCCGACTTGAACCTTTCACATTTTCTTTATTTGAAGTTCGGTAATAACGCATCACTTAAGCGGCCAAATTCTTTGATGCTCAATGTTTCGCCCCGTCTGGAAGGATCCACTTCCGCGGCTTCGAGAGCGGCAAGAATGTGTTCCTTTTTTGATTTACCTTCTGGCATCTGACTGGTTAAGTTATTTAAAATCGTTTTCCGACGCTGTGCAAAGCACGCCCGGGTCACAGTGAATAAGAAATCCTCATCCAGGACCTCGACGATTGGCTTCACACGCCTAGTAAGGCGAATTACAGCTGAATCAACATTAGGCTGAGGCATGAATACCGTTTTTGGTACGATCATCACTGTTTCGGCTTCTGTATAATACTGAATGGCAATGGATAAAGAACCATATTCCTTTGTCCCAGGTTTTGCGGCAATTCGGTCAGCCACTTCTTTTTGCAGCATGCACACGATGCCTCTAATGGGCAAGTCCTCGGACAATAGCTTTAAAATGATTGGTGTCGTAACATAGTATGGCAGGTTTGCAACAACCATCAAGTCCGAGAATCCAGCAAATTCATCCTCGATGACCTTCTTGACATCAGCCTTAAGAACATCCCCGTGAATGATGTTTACATTGTTATAGGGAGACAGTGTATCCGATAAAATGGGCAGTAGACGCTGATCAATCTCAAAGGCCGCAACCTTTTTGCTGCTTTTCGCCAGTTGTTCCGTCAATGCCCCGATTCCCGGCCCAATTTCGATGGCGCCGCTTTCCTCTGTCAAATTGGCGTGTTCGACAATACGTTTCAAGATATTCGTATCGATTAAAAAGTTTTGGCCTAAGCTTTTTTTAAAGGAGAATCCGTACTTCTTTAATATTTCTTTCGTTCTGACAGGGGTTGCAATATCCTTATTCATTTTTTTCCTCCTGAATTATCTGTACCATCGCTTTTTCAAAAGCCTCAGTTGATATTTGGAACATTTTTAGTCTCTTATATAACTGTTTACCATTAGTAAACCCGATTTTTAAAATAGATCCAAGTTTTTCCCTTCGTTCCTTGGCACCGGATCCCCCGATTAAACCTGCATCTATTAAATCCTGCTGTGAAATCTCTTCTGAAGCCTCTTCATCCATTAATTGGGCGTCCTTTAAAGCATTACGAATTGCCTCAGGAGAAGCATGTTCCACACCAATTCCTCTACCTGACTTAGGAAGGGCTTCCTTCTTCGTTAAAAAGGCGTGTTTACACCCTTTTACTTGTTCTGAAATGATATTCCTGATTTTTTGACCAGGAAAATCGGGGTCTGTGAAAATGATGGCTCCACGTGTCTTTTGTGCAAGCCTCACCTGCTCAATACAAGACTCATTCACCGCGGAACCGTTGGTTTCTATTGTATCAGCATTAACAGCCCTTTTTATCGCTACCGTATCGTCTTTTCCTTCTACAACAATAATTTCTTTAATCTTTTTCATGGTTTCCTCCATACAGAAAAGTGCAAGCGCTTTGATTAGCTCTTGGATAAACGTAACCGGTCCCCCGTAAAATTTTCTGGATAGAGAATCCAGTCAAGATCATTTATGAAGTTCACACGCAAATATTGAAATCTTATGGAATAGTGAGACGTCTATCTTATTAAAACAGTTTTACATAGGGTTTTTCAACAAACAGAAAATAAAACGCAAAAAACAGGAGACGAATTCATCTCCTGCGAGAGAAACCTTATTAGTCCAATACACGAATCTTTACTCTCTTTACACCCCAGCGATAGGCATCATTTTTTGAGGAAAAGAAGACGTCAATCCTATTTCCCTTTATTGCTCCGCCTTTGTCAGCAGCTACTGCATAGCCATATCCCTCTACATATACTTTCGACCCCAAAGGAATTACGCTTGGATCGACAGCAATGATTTTCGCACCCGGATTACTCTTTAGATCCACGCCTGTAGACGTGACTCCGGAACAGCCCTTACAACTGGCAGTATAAGCTGTTGAAGATACGTATATTTCTTTTCCACTTGAAGAACTAACGTTAGTTACTCCCCGTGATGCCTGCGCAACCGTCGTTCGAGTTCCGACCGTTACTACTTTATCCTGCTTTTTATTAACTACTTTTTCTGAAAGTAATTCTCTTTTGACCTCTTTGCCATTTTCTTTAACAACTTCGTATTTCTTGGAAATGAGTCCATCTTTTCCTTCTTTGACAATTTTCTCTTTCCCTTTTGATAAAGAGTCATCTTTTTTAGTTATGACAGCAAAGTCAACTGGTTCTTCCACTACATCGGTGACTTTTTCAATTCGAACTACGTTTACCGTATTCTCAGCTTTAACTTTTTCGGTTAATTCTGGCTCAACTCGATCCAAATCATTGAGTTTTACTCCTTGTTGCTTTAAAAAGTCAGCGACAGTAGTCGAAGTTGACCATACCTGCTTTTCGTCTCCACCCACCACTAATTTCAGTGAAAAGGCTTTGTCTATGGCAACTTCCATATTCGCTTTCAGCTTCGTACTTTTTGAAGGGGTGATCTTATCCTGTTCCTTCACACTTAGATTTTGGTCTTTTAAAAGTTCATCTACCGTATCTGCGGTGGACCAGACTTCCTCCCTCTTACCATCCTGTACCATGACGATTTTTTGTGCAGGCTTCCAAACCACCTCTAAATCATCATCAACCCTTGTGGTTCTTGATGGGTGGACATAGTCTGCGGCTTGAACGGTAATCTCTAAATCTTCCAACATATCATTTACAGTAGCCGCGTGTGTACGCACTACCTCTTTTTTTCCGTCTAGCATGATTGTTACTGTATCCTTTGTTCCTTGATATATTAGTATTCCCAATGCTGTAGAAACAAGAATAGCACTGCAAATGGCCATTGCCATTCTCTTCTTCCCAAAAGGTTTGGGAATAAGGTTTTTCATAGTTTTTAATAGAATGAAAAACTCCTCCTTCCTCCCGGTGATTATATAGACTTAGTTATCAAGCTGTCAACCCATTCACTTCTCATTCAGGAAATTACTACCTATTATGCATATTTCATATTGAAAAGGAAAGGGTGACTTCTCGACATATTCAGCCTATAGTTGGAGTGAAATTTGTAGAAACCTTAAAAAAATTCAATTTTAGCTAGTGAACCCCGGGGGATATTGTAATAAAAAATGTCAGTTAATGCCGAATAATTTCTTGGCATTTTCCGTTGTTGCCTGGGAAACTTCTTCAAATGTGAGTTGTTTGATTTCTGCAATTTGTTCAGCGACAAGTTTCACATATGAAGGTTCATTACGCTTCCCTCTATATGGATGTGGAGCCAAGTATGGACAATCGGTCTCAATCAGTAAACGGTCTAAAGGTACGGCTGCTGCCACTTCCTTAGGTTTTTTTGCATTCTTGAAGGTCACAGGGCCTCCCAATGAAATATAAAAATTCATATTGATGCACTCCAAAGCCGTTTCTGCACTTCCGCTAAAGCAATGCATGATGCCCCCAACCCTTGATGCCTCTTCTTCCTTCAGTATGTTCACGATATCCGCGGTCGCTTCACGATTATGGATGATAATGGGTAGCCCCACCTTTTTGGCCAATCGAATCTGCTTCCTGAAAACCTCCATTTGAACATCTTTCGGAGATTTATCCCAATGATAATCCAGGCCCATCTCCCCAATGGCCACAACCTTTGGATGATTGGATAATTCCTCGATCCATTGTAAGTCGTCTTCTGTC
>Ga0209463_1001693_pt1 | contig 13007 bp, 12 predicted proteins | sample AgamicMgSfrz_FD_187169 | JGI IMG/M metagenome (GOLD analysis project Ga0209463, IMG submission 187169) | Agave microbial communities from Guanajuato, Mexico - Mg.Sf.rz (SPAdes) (version 2) | ecosystem: Host-associated > Plants > Phyllosphere > Phylloplane/Leaf | place: Guanajuato, Mexico... | reverse complement strand
AAAAAGGGGAAAAGTAGTGAAGAGTATAAAAGCTTAATTATTAACGGCCATATAGATGTGGCTCAAGTAGATGAAAACGAGCAGTGGGAACGTGACCCATTTCTTCCTTTTGTACGAGATGGATATCTCTTTGGCAGGGGAACTTCCGATATGAAAGGTGGATTAGGGTGTGCTCTCTTTGCATTAGAATTATTGGAAGAGTATGGTGTAGAACTTCCTGGTGATGTAATTTTCCAATCTGTGATTGGAGAGGAAGTAGGAGAAGCAGGAACAAAACAGTGTTGTGAAAGAGGGTATAGTGCTGATTTTGCACTTGTTGTAGATACAAGTGAAATGGTTATTCGTGGTCAGGGCGGTGTAATTACAGGATGGATTACAGTAAAAAGTGATCAAACATTTCATGATGGAACAAGGCGGCATATGATTGCAGCGGGAGGAGAAACGGTCGGAGCCAGCGCAATTGAGAAAATGATGAAGATCATTAACTGGCTCAATGAACTCGAAAGACATTGGATGGTCACAAAAACTTATGATGGTTTTCTCCCAGGAACAACAACAATTAATCCTGCTGTCATTGAAGGAGGAAGACACCCTGCTTTTGTAGCTGATGAGTGTCGCCTGTGGATTACCGTACATTTCTATCCAAATGAAACTTACGAGAGTGTTACAAAAGAAATTGAAGATTATATTTTAAGAATGTCTCATGGTGACCTATGGTTAAGGAATCATCCTCCAAGCTTTAGGTGGGGAGGATCATCAATGATCGAAGAAAGAGGAGAAATATTTCCTGCACTTGAAATTGATGAAACTCATGATGGAGTGAAAATGCTTCAGCACATCCACAAAGAGGTTTTAAAAAAACAAGCTGAAATAGAAATGTCTACCTCTGTCACAGACGGAGGATGGTTAGGGGAAGCAGGAATTCCAACCGTTATTTATGGACCAGGGGAAACAAAGTATGCACATGCCGTAAATGAGCGAGTATCAATTGAGAGTTTAGTAGATTTTACAAAAGTATTAATTGAATTTATTTATAACTGGTGTCATACAAAAAAGGGGGAAAATAAATGACATTCTGTGAAGAACTTTATGCAAAAGCCAAACACATTTGGGTCGCAAATCATAAGCATCCATTTGTTCAAGGGATCGGCCATGGCACTCTTCCAAAAGAAAGTTTTCGTCATTATATGATTCAGGACTATCTCTATCTCATTGACTATGCAAAACTTTTTGCACTTGGAAGTGTGAAAGCAACTGATGTTGAAACAATGGGTAAATTTGGAGAAATCTTGCATTCTACGTTAAATGTCGAAATGGATCTTCATCGTCAATATGCGAAAAAATTTGCTATTTCAGAGGAAGAGCTTGAAAATGCTCAGCCTGCTTCCTCAACAATTGCCTACACACATTATATGCTACAAGTTGCTCAAAATGGTACACTTGCCGAACTTGTAGCAGCCCTTCTTCCTTGCATGTGGAGCTATAACGAAATTGGAAGGGAATTGGCTGAAATTCCAGGAGCTCTTGAGCATGAGTTTTACGGAGAATGGGTAGAGATGTATAGTTCAAAGGAATTTGGTGAACTTTCAAATTGGTTAAAAGACTTAATGAACAAACTAGCAATAGGAAAATCAGAGGAAGAAAGAAAGAAACTAGAGGAGATTTTTCTAAATACAAGTAGATTTGAATTTCTTTTTTGGGATATGGCTTATCACGGAGAAACGTGGCCTGAAGATATTCGATAAAAAAGGCACCGTTCATTGAACGGTGCTAAACTTTGGCGTGAGCAAAATATATTATTAAGAGTAAATAGCGTTAATAATCTACTATCTCTACAATTCGTTTCAAAATTACATTTTTAAATTTTCAAAAGTTTCAATTGATGGAACTCCATAAGGGTAATGTAAAGTTTATACCTTTAAAGGGGCCCATGTCCCAAAATTAAACAGCCGCCTTTTCAACGATGAATTCGTCATTATAATAAATAACTTGAGAGAGAATCTTGCAAGAGCAGTTCTCTAACTTTCCTAGAGCTTCCTTTGCCTCATGTTCATCGTCAAACTCATACATTTTTACGTCTTGGTCTGCATAAACAGTAATTACCCACACGTTTTGTTTTCCTCCCTTTTTTGAATTTAAAAGATAAATTGTTTACCTTTTGATGCTATCATACGCCCTTTAGTAATTAATGTAAACCATAAAAACAATCTTTCTATAAAAGTTCATAAATTCATTTTGGTCATTATATTTATAGTAAAAAGGATGTCAAAGAGAGTCACGATGAATGTAAAAAAAGATCTCATTGAAAGAAGTTTAAATAGAATTAAAGTTAAAGAAGAAGACAACTTTAGATTTTACTATAGGTTTAATTTCTATGTGTTCAATGACGTTTTTAAATTTTCTTTCTGGGTATACTTTAACTAAGCGACGAAAACAATCTTGATAAAGGAGGAGATAAGACATGTCGTGGTTATGGACAATTATTGTTGGTGGCATTATCGGTTGGCTTGCAGGAGTTTTAACAGGTCGTGATGTCCCAGGTGGAATTATTGGAAATATTATTGCTGGTTTTATCGGAGCCTGGTTAGGTTCACTTATCTTTGGTAGCTTTGGTCCGACTGTTGGCGGTTTTGCCCTTATCCCTGCAATTATCGGTGCCGTCATCCTAGTTCTAATTGTTAGCTTTGTTATGAGAAAGATGCGACACGCATCATAATAAAAAAGAGTTTCCCTTTAAGGGAAACTCTTTTTTATTTATATATTTAATAGTGAGCCATCTAAAGCCTTAATGTAGCGCTCAGCTGATCGTTGTACAGCTCTATTGGCATCTTCCTTTACACTACGGTGGAAAGCATTGTAAAGTCGATCGAAATGTAAAGGCTTTAATTGTTCTACCATTTCGCTCACTTTCGAAGCTGGGAGAGGAATCAGGTTTGGATAGCTATACATAAAGCTAACCCAATGCTGATCTGCTACAACTTGAACAATATCTCCCGTAAGTAAGACACCATCTTCATTTCCCCAATGCAGTACAGCGCCTCCTTTAAAATGTCCTCCTAAGCGATAAAGCGTAATATCCTGACTAATCTTTAACATCGAACCTTCCCAAAAAACGATATGTTCACTATCCCTCATAACCCACTGTTTGTCATCACGATGAATATAAAGGGGAACATTAAACGCTTCTGCCCACTCTACTTGAGTTGAATAATAATGAGGATGGGACAAGGCAATAGCATGAATTCCTCCTAGGCTCTTAATGTACTCTATAGTTTCTTCATCAAGATAGGAAATACAGTCCCATAAGATATTTACTTCTGTTCCTTGAAGAAGATAAGCTGTTTGGCCAATAGCAAACGTGGGACTTGTTTTAATACTATAAAGGCCTTCTTCAGCTTGAGAAAAGATATTTCGGTATGAAGAGTCCTTTAGCTCTTCAAGTGTTGTCCATGATTGTCCATTAGGGTTCACATATTGTCTTTCATCGTTGCAAATTACACACTTTTTAGGGTGTTGAAAGCTACTGTCATATTGAACACCACATGTTGTACAGATATAAAACATAATGTGAATACCTCCTTTGTTATCTATACTTTTATATTACACGAAGAGAAAGGGATAATTAATAATAAAAGGTAAAAAAGTAAATTTTATGTAGTGATAGGAGACTTGCTCACTTTAGGTTCTTATTACATATTTGAAACTGGGATGGTTTTTTGGATAAACATCCTAGTTCATGAAAAAATAGAATATCCCTTAGAGTGAAAAATGTTTTAACACAAAGCATTTTATGAATCAGAAATCAATTGAAAAAATCATACAAGTATTAATTTGTAGTTGAAAAAAATAGATTTAACAAGAATTTTTTACTAATTAAAGAATTATTGGGAATGATAAAGTGAGACAGAAAGGGAAAAGAGCGAGCTTGTTTTAGTACAAGAGAGGTTCTTTTTTAGTAACTGCAAAGAAATATATGAAAAATTCTGGTTCTTTAGTCCTTTTGTTTGTTAGATTTGAAGCGCTTTCTTTCGGGGGAGGAAAAATAAAACTAAAATTATATATTGAAATACCGAAATTATGCGTATATAATACGTTAATAGTTCTTAAAATTGTGTTCGATTATAATTTTCGGAAAATTTTAATTGTTTTCTACAATAATTAATTTTAATTCTCACGGAGGTTTTGAATATGTCAACTAGAGTACCGACTTCCTTTGTTGTTGTGATCGGTCTTATGCTTTTTGCTCTCTTCTTTGGAGCAGGAAATTTAATATTCCCAGCCATGTTAGGCCAAACAGCGGGAGAACACATTTGGTCTGCAAACGCTGGATTCCTTGTAACAGGCGTCGGTTTGCCGTTACTTGGTGTACTTGCTCTTGGCTTTTCTGGTAAGGATGATTTGCAGTCACTAGCAAGCCGCGTAAATCCTGTTTTTGGACTTGTTTTTACGGTTGTTCTTTATTTAGCAATTGGGCCTCTATTTGCAATGCCAAGAGCAGGAACGGTGTCATATGAAATTGGAGTTCATCCATTTGTAGTTCAATTTTTAGGTGAAGATGCAGGGTTCTGGCCACTTCTTATTTTTACGATTATTTTCTTTAGCATTGCGTGCTTTTTTTCACTAAATCCTGCGAAAATTGTCGATTTAGTAGGAAAAGTATTGACTCCACTGAAGTTAACATTTATTGGAATTTTGGTTCTTGTAGCTTTTATTAATCCTATTGGACCTTTTCAAGCACCGCGTCCTGAATATATGACACATGCTTTTTCTAAAGGATTCCAAGAAGGATACTTAACAATGGATACGTTAGCCTCTTTTGTATTTGGAATTATCATTATTAATGCAATTAAACAAAAGGGAGCTAAAACAAAAGGACAAATCATGAAAATCTGCGTGCAGGCAACTATTATTGCAGCCGTGATTTTAGCCGTAATTTATACCGCACTTTCTTATATGGGGGCATCAAGCGTTTCAGAGCTTGGTCATTTAGATAACGGTGGAACAGTTTTAGCACGTGTTTCAGATTACTATTTCGGTTCTTATGGCGCTATTCTTTTAGGACTTATGATTACTGTAGCTTGCTTAACAACAAGCGTTGGCTTAATTACAGCTTGTTCAGCTTTCTTCCATAAGTTATTTCCGTCTGTTTCATATAAAGCTATTGCAATTACTCTATCTGTATTCAGTGCGATCATTGCTAATGTTGGTCTTACTCAGCTTATTGCTATTTCAGTTCCAGTATTAACTATTATTTATCCACTAGCTATTGTGCTTATTTTCTTAACATTTCTACATCCTTTATTCAAAGGACGAACAGAAATTTATCAAGGTAGTTTGATTTTAACATTTATTGTTAGCCTTTTTGATGGGCTAGGAGATGCGGGTGTTCATATCACATTTATCGACAATCTTTTCGGAAGTATTTTACCATTATACTCAATTGGTTTAGGATGGATTGTTCCAGCAATTGTTGGAGGGGTAATTGGATATATTGTAAGCTTGCTTGTATCTAAAAGTTACTATAAAGAAGAGACAAGCAATTAAGGTTCAGTAAGAGAGCAGCTAGAACATTTTCTAGCTGCTTTTTTTATGGAGAAAAAAGCCTTTTTGGTATTTGAATTGATTAGTGACAAATGTTAAATTTTCCTATATTATGGTAAATGAGAGTGGGGCTTAAGACTTATTATTGAAAATGGGATGAAGTTTAATTACAGAAAATATATAATGGAAAAGGAGTCTTTTTGAGACCTCTTTTTTGTTGATATAGTTTGTAGAAGAAGGGTAAAAGGTATACATAATTGTCAGTCAGAATATATTTAAAAATCACATCAGACCTTATCTCCGTTCCTTAAAATAACTTATGCTAAAATGAAAATTCTTTTTTTATTACATTAATGTGAACAACTTTTGTACACAACAGGGAGAAACAGAAAGGGTTATTGGAGGAATTTATATTGAGCAACAAAACGCATCATCGATATGTCTATGGACTAGATGGACTTCGAGCGTTTGCCGTGTTATCAGTTATTGCTTATCATCTGAATTTTAGTTGGGCCAAGGGAGGATTTCTCGGAGTTGATGTTTTCTTTGTGCTGTCCGGGTACTTGATCACTTCTATTATTTTACCTTCGCATGGAAGCAGACTAACATTCGATTTTCGGGACTTTTGGATAAGACGAATTCGCCGATTACTTCCTGCAGCATATGTAATGATTATTGCAACCGTTGTATGGGTTGTCTTATTTAAAGAAGAACTGTTAGCAACTGTACGCGGAGATGCTGTATCATCTTTATTTTATACGAGCAACTGGTGGTTTATTTTCCATAAGCTTTCATACTTTGATAGCTTTGGATCTCCTTCACCATTAAAGAATTTATGGTCTTTAGCGATTGAAGAACAATTTTATTTACTATGGCCAATATTGTTAGCGGTTGGTTTCTATATCTTTAAAAGAAGAAGTGTAGTATCATGCGTTGTTCTCGTTGGGATTCTGATCTCAGCAATGTCAATGGGAATGCTTTACGAACCAGGCATGGATCCTAGTCGTGTTTACTATGGTACAGATACACGTTCATTTGAGCTTTTGGTTGGCTGTTGGCTAGCGCTTGTTTGGCCATTAAAAAGGCTCTCAGCAAAAGAACTTCCTGTGAAAGTGAGAAAAATATTTAACGGAGTAAGTATTGTTTCTTTCCTTATTATTATACTTTGCTTCTTCTTTGTTAGTGAATATCAAACGTTTGTATATCAAGGTGGAATGCTGCTGTTTTGTTTAAATACTGCCATTCTTGTTGCATGTATTTGCCATCCAAGCAATCTTCTTGGTAAATTGCTATCTTGGAAGCCATTAAGATGGATTGGTTCACGTTCATATGGAATCTATCTTTGGCATTATCCAGTTATTGTACTTACAACGCCTGTAGAAGAGATTGGTACACAAAATTATTGGCGTATTGCTTTGCAGATATTCGTGACTTTTGTTGTAGCAGAGTGGTCATATCGAATGATTGAGATGCCAATTCGTAAAAACGGGTTTAGACAATTTTTCAAACGCTATATTCCAACCACAACACTAACGTGGAAAAAGCTTTCTATTACTCGCAAACTATCAACAGTAGCTATTTTTCTCATTGTACTTGTATTTACAGCTGGTGTAACGGGTCTAGCTAAGGGAGAAGTAAGACATGAATCTCCAGAGAAAACGAGCGTTAAGGTTTCTCCAAATCAAAATGAAGAGGAACACGCTGTAAAAGAGAAAGAAGAAGAATCTCAGCAATCAAAAGACACAGATTCAAAAGAGAAGGAATCAGAATCCTCTAAGGCGGATGAACAAGAGAAGTCATCAACTCCCCCTGAGAAAATATTTGCAATTGGAGACTCTGTTATGCTTGATATTGCAGGAAATCTTCATGAAAAATACCCAAATATAACAATTGATGGGAAGGTTGGAAGACAGCTTTATGAGGCGATTGAAATAGCTCCTTCATATGCATCATTTAATAATAAAGATGCAGTTGTTGTTATTGAGCTTGGAACAAATGGTTATTTTACAGATGAACAGATTGATAAATTACTATCATATTTCGATGAAGCAAACGTTTATCTTGTAAATACGCGTGTTCCACGTTCATGGGAAGATCAAGTTAATGAAACACTAGCTAAAAAAGCCAAGGAGTATAAGAACGTAAAATTAATAAATTGGCATAAAGAATCCTTAGAGCACCCCGAATATTTTGGGGGAGATGGAGTTCATCTTACTCAAAAAGGATCGGAGGCATTAACTGAACTTATTCAGGATGCTGTGAATGAATGAAAACCAAGGCCATAAGAGTGGTCTTGGTTTTTAGTTTGTGTAAAAATATAGATTATAATTCGAGCTAACTTCCTATTAAAAAGAAAAAAGAAAAGCCGATATAAATAAAAAATACCTTCGAAGAAATATAGGCGGTGAAAAGATGACAGGAATGAGGATCAGTGGATTAGCAAGTGGGATTGATACGGAAAGCATGGTTGAGAAATTAATGACGGCTGAGCGTGTTCCACTTAATAAATTAACAGGGCAGAAGCAAACTTTAGAATGGCAACGCGATCAGTACAGAGAGATTAATACTTCATTAAATGATTTAAGTAACTATACTTTTGATAATATTATCCTAAGTAGTACATTCAACAAGAAAATGGTTACTTCTTCTGAGGAAGGAAAGGTTACAGCGACAGCAGTAAACATTAGCCAAAATGTCTCTACCCAAATAGAAGTTAAACAGCTTGCAACTTCTAGTCGATTCAAATCAAGTGGTTTCACTTCTTCATCAGCTGCCCAGAAATTGAAGTTCACAGTAAAAGACCCAGGAAGTACAGAAGCTCGAGAGGTGTCGCTTTCTATTAAAGCAGGAGCAACAGCTGATGACGTTGTAAAAGCAATTAATAGTTCAGGTTTAGGCGTAAGAGCTATGAACGAACGAATTCTTGATACAACAAGTGGTCAGTATGTTGAAACACTTGTGTTTGTAAACAATAAGACAGGAACTGGCGGGGAAATTAGGGCTGCAGATAGTGCCACAAGTTCATATATGACGGATAATCTAGGGTTTCAACTAAACGATACAGTACTTCAAGAAAGTGAAAAAGGTAAGGATGCAACCGTTATCATAGATGGATTTGAAATGCAAAAAACAACAAATACTTTCGAAATGAATGGAATGAAGTACACCTTGAAAGGAGTAACTAACACTCCTGTTACTATTTCCACATCTACAGATGTTGATAGTATTTTTGATAAAATTAAAGAATTTGTTACGAAGTACAATGAAACAATTACCAAGATTAATGAAAAAGTGGGAGAAACTCGTTATCGTGACTATGCGCCACTTACAAGTGATCAAAAGAAAGAGATGTCTGATAAAGAGGTTGAACTGTGGGAAGAAAAAGCAAAAAGTGGACTTCTTCGTAGTGATAGTACATTGTCGAGTGCTTTAAATAGTATGAGGTCTGATTTTTATACGTCACTGCAAGGTGGATCTTTTGGTATTGATCACTTATCTGAGATTGGAATCACAACAACAAAGCAGTATCGTCTCGGTGGTGTCTTAGAAATTGATGAAGCAAAGCTGAAGAAACAAATTGAGGAGAACCCACAAGCCATTTCAGAGCTTTTCTCAAAAAATGGAGATACATATGATACACAAGGAATCGCAGTGCGTCTTCGTAATACGATAAAAGATACCATTACAACAATTGAAAAACGAGCAGGAAACACAGGACAGTCTGATACTCAATATACAATTGGGAAAAGCCTTAATGATCTTGATGAGCGTATTAATAATTTTAATGACCGTTTGAAAATGATTGAAAATCGTTATTGGAGTCAGTTTACAGCGATGGAGCAAGCTATCCAAAAAGCAAACTCTCAGTCTTCTTATTTATCACAATACTTCATGCAGTAAAGGAGAAATAACTATGAACAATGCTTATCAAGCTTATCAGCAAGGCTCTGTTAATACAGCAACTCCTGGAGAGTTGACACTTATGCTTTATAATGGTTGCTTAAAGTTTATTCGTAGAGCAAAGACGGCAATTGAAAATGGAGAAGTAGAGGAAAAAAACAAAAACTTAATTAAAGCTCAAAATATTATTACAGAACTGAGGGTTACGTTGCGAACAGGAAGTGAATTATCAGATCAGATGAGAACGATGTATGATTATATGAATCAACGTCTAATGAAGGCCAATATTGAAAGCAATGTAAACATTTTAGAAGAAGTTGAATCTTATGTTGTGGAATTTAGAGATACATGGAAAGAAGTTATTCAAAAGACAAAATCATTAAAAGGATATGATCATGAATGAATGCTGAAAAAGAAGCATATAAGTTAACACTAAAGCTGCAGCAAGAACTTTCACAAAAAGAGCATGATCGTGATAAGCATATTCAGAATATTGAACAGCTGTTAAACGATAGAGATATCGCTATAAAACTTATTAAACCGCCATTTTCAGCGGAAGAGAAGGAGCTTGGAAGAGAGATGGTTAAGCTCAATGACTCTATTGATGAAAAACTGCGTGAGATTCGCTTTAATATTTCAAAGGATATTAAAGCATTGAAAAATCGGGAACGTGGACAAAATCGTTATGTTAATCCATACGGCATAGAAAGCCATGATGGTACATTTTATGATAAGAGAAAATGAAGGGGTTTCTTTAAGGCCCGCTTCATTTTCCTTATGAATTTTTTGTGTCTCCCGCTCTTTTCTTTTGCAAAGGGAGAAGAGGTATGATAATCTATATAACAAGAAAACAAAATTTTCAAACTATTTTGTAGGTTTAAGAAACAATTTGTCGGGAAAAGAAGTAGTAGAGGCATACCTTGGATCAAAAGGAGGAATTCCCATGATTTACAACATTAGAGGGGAAAACATTGAAGTCACTCCAGCACTACGAGAATATGTGGAAAAGAAAATTAGCAAACTTGAGCGCTATTTTGAAGAAGTGCCAAATTCCGAAGCTAATGTGAACTTAAAAGTTTACAACGATGGCCAAAGAATAGAGGTTACTATTCCGCTTCATTCTCTTGTCTTAAGAGCCGAGGAAACAAACGATGATATGTATGCAGCTATCGATCTTGTTGTAAGCAAGCTTGAGCGTCAAATTCGCAAGCATAAAACAAGAGTGAATCGAAAATCACGTGAGAAGGGCGGAGCAAAATATGCTTTCGCTGAAATGGAAGGCACAACTTCCACAACGATTCTCGAAGAACAAGAAGATGATGATGAATTCGAAGTTGTCCGCACAAAGAGTTTTGATCTTAAACCAATGGATAGTGAAGAAGCCATTTTGCAAATGAATATGCTAGGACATAGTTTCTTCGTTTATACGAATGCTGAAACAGATGCGACAAATGTAGTTTATCGAAGAAAAGATGGAAGATATGGATTAATTGAGCCGCAAGCTTAAAATAAGAAAGGACATAGCCTACTAGGCTATGTCCTTTTTAAATTTATGAAGCTTTAAATGTCATTTTTTCTACAAAATTCACGAAAGCTTTAACCATATTAAGTTGCATAGACTCCTCATGATAAAACATCCACGTGTTTCTTAAAATAAGTTCTCCTTGTTTATTTTGAAGAGGTATTTTATGAATTATTGGAGCATCATTCAGCGTCATTGTAGGCAAAATTGCGTAACCAAGGCCATTTATAATCATTTTCTTTGCAGTGTCTGCCTTATCAACTTCAATACTTACATTAGGAGGCTGAGGATAATTTTCAACCCACCAGTTTTCGACAAGGGTTCTTAGTAATGGGTCTGCTCTGTAATCAATCCGAGGCATCCTTGGTAAATTCTCCAACTCTATTTTCTCTTTTGATGCAATACATACTTCTTCTTGAAATAACAGGTGTTTTCTATCATTCCAGCTATAGTCCCCTTTAACAAATCCAACATGTACGCTGCCATTATGAACAAGATGTGTAATAGAACTGCTTTGATCTGTTGTTACTTTAAATTCAATTTTAGGATATTGATCTTTGAACATTTTGAGTAAGTCAGGAAGCAAATACTGTGCAAAAAGGTTTGAAACCCCAAGCTTAAGTGTTCCTGTGAAGTCATCTTCCATATTGAGAACATTTTCTTTTATGCTTTGAATTCGTAACAGCATGTCTTCACTGCAATGAGCCAAATACTCGCCTTGTGGCGTGAATTGGACGCCGCGTCTTCCTCTTATAACAACTTGAACTCCAAATTCTTTTTCGATTTGCTGTAGGCGATTTGTCAGTGCAGGCTGTGAGATGTACAAACTCTTAGCTGCTTTGGTAATATTTTGTTGGATGTAAAGCGTACGTAAAATAAGCCAATCTCTTTCATCCATATCATCACCTCAATATAAGTCATAGATATTAGTTATGGTTAAATATAAAAATATAATATTTTATTTATATCTCTTATTATACTATAGTTTGATATAACATCTCTTATTAAATGTACGGTACTCTTGGAGGTTATAAGGGATAGTGATGTGTAGAAAGAAGGAGTAGCTATGAGAAATGAGAGATTCTTTTATAGCATAGTATTTATTCTAATAAGTGGAGTAGGGGGACTGCTCCTTTCATTAACAGGTCTTTCTATCGGTTGGATGCTTGGTACACTCATTTTAGCAGCTGTACTTTCTCTTTTTCGACCGAAATTTTTGAAATTACAAGAAGGGAAAGGGATTGCTCCATACTGGCTTAGAATTGGCCAATGTATTTTAGCTATTGAGCTTGGTCAAAAAATCAACTTATCTATCATTGAAATTTTCACCGAGAATTGGTTCACTATTATTGTTGTGCTTGTTTTATCCATCTTTTTTGCTCTTCTTTCTGGATTTATATTATGGAAATGTAGTAGCACAGATATGTTAACAAGCTTTTTTGGGACGGCACCTGGTGGGTTGAGTGCAATGCCTGGGATTGCGGAAGAAGTTGGAGCAAATACTGGCGTTGTAAGCATCATTCAAACAATGCGGGTTTTTCTTGTTGTCTTGACTATACCAATGATTGTTTCCTCTTGGTTTTCTTCTTATTCAGAGCCTGTTTCACATTTAACCGAAACAGCTTCAGCGGGAGGAAGTTTTACACTTCCACATATCATTTGGTCTTTAGTTCTTGTTTTAGCAGCGTGGGGAGGATACTATATCGGTAAAATTCTTAGATTTCCGGCTCCATGGCTCGTTGGGGGAATGGTAACGGTAGCTCTTGTTCAAGCTCTTTCCTCTATGTATGCGGGCTATGACCTTGTTGCTTATTGGCCGTATAGCATGATGATTTTGTCTCAACTCGCTATAGCAGGAAGTATTGGCTCTCGTTTTCATAAAAGAATGTTCCAAGGATTAAAAAGAACGATATTTGTTGCTTTTGTAAGCACTATTGGACTGATTGTAGCCATGCTTGTTTGTGCATTTTTTGTTTCTGAACTAACAGGTATTTCCCTTGTGACGGCTGCACTTGCTTTTGCTCCAGGAGGAATTGCAGAAATG
>Ga0209463_1001691_pt1 | contig 13029 bp, 14 predicted proteins | sample AgamicMgSfrz_FD_187169 | JGI IMG/M metagenome (GOLD analysis project Ga0209463, IMG submission 187169) | Agave microbial communities from Guanajuato, Mexico - Mg.Sf.rz (SPAdes) (version 2) | ecosystem: Host-associated > Plants > Phyllosphere > Phylloplane/Leaf | place: Guanajuato, Mexico... | reverse complement strand
TGGCCTTTTTCGATTGCTGCCGAAACAATTGGTTTTGCTGTTTTAGCATCCAAAGTCATAATTAAATCAGGGAATGTGCCAAAACGATCACCGTTTTTTTCAATTGTCATATATTCATTCCAAAAGGTTAATTCATATGAGTTATTTATTGTTATTGTTCCAATATCAAAACCGCCAGTCGTTTCCAGCACAAAGTCTGTGACAGTACCTTCAGCAACAACCTTGCCGCCAAGTTTGTTCACGACTGCTGCGATTGCTGCTTCCCCTTTGTTACTTAGCAGTGCTTCACCTACCGCTACCGCCTGCTGAATAGCTCCTGCAGCGCCATTTTGCTTGGCATATGCAACAGTTACCGGATTTCTCGCAACAGCCAAAAGTCCGCCAGCTTCAATGGAGGCTTTTCGAACGACTGTAGATACCTTGTCAAGCGAGCCTGCGAGGCTTAATTCCATATAATCTGGACCCTTGCCGCCAACTGCAGCTTGATAGGAAATATAGTCTGATTGTTCTGATAAATTCATTGAGCCCATTGATCCAGTTGGATGTGCGCGACCGTTGCAGGGAATATCAACTACCGGGATTCCTGTAACAGCTGATTGAAACCAGCCGTTAACAGTCGTGCCTGCTCCATTTTCATTTGTGATGATGCCTTTTATGTTTTTTCCAACCCTTTGAGTCAGGATTTCTAATGCTTTGGCATAATGGATTGGTTTTACATACTTATCCTTTGCTGCAGGTGCTCCAACAAGTGAGACTGTTACAAGTAAATCCTCATCTTTAAGACTATCTATCGTTATCAGCTCTGGCTGGCCAACCTCAAAGGCAAGCTTTCCAATTTGCAGACCGTCTTCAATCCAGCCACCACCGCCGCCGCCAAGAATAGCTCCACCGTATACGGCATATTCGACCGTTTTTTCATCAATGATTATTTTTGACAATGTACTCACCTCATTTTCCTAACTTAAATACTGAACTGAAGAAGCTGTAAATCGCGTCACCTGCGATAAACCCTGCTGCAAGAATACTCATAGATGCATCCGCTTCTTGTCCTTTTGCTTTTCTCCAAATAACGCGGATAATAATCCCTGCTAATACAGCAAAGCCTGCATATGGTGTTGTGATAAGTAAGCCTGTCGCAAATAAAATTCCTAATTGTCTGCTGGGACCACCAATTAATTGCAGGATAGCTCCTGGAATTGCCCATATTAATAGTTGTTTGGCTACTTCCAGTGATGTGCCTGCTTGGATTGTAGAAACATATACAGCATCAACTGGCGGCACTAGATTTTGTGCGAAATAACCTTTATAAGTGAAAACAACTGTTAGAAGAGCAATCCCAAAGGCTATCATTGCCGTAATATATTGCTGCTCTCTGCCTTTCTTTTCATACTCTCTGTCCTTGCCATGCCCTCTTAAAATATGGCCTGCTTTAAAGTCATAACCCATATCAGCAAATGCTGGACCTGTCGCTGCACTGAATCCTGCAAGTAATGCAAGTGCAACTGGCGGGAAGCCGATCATCATTCCAATTAGTAAGGTAATAAAGGCAACAGCAAACGCTGGGAACCAACCAGAATGCATTGCTGCAATTCCTACGATTAATTCATGAACAAATGCTGCAAAGGCTGCAAAAAATAAGAAGCCGATAAACATGCCTGGTGACATGTCTGTCACAATCCCTCCTGTGATTGCAATAATTAGAGCTACAACGACATATGCTAAAAACCCTAAGCCTAACGCCCTTTTCGCTTCCTTTATTGGACGAGTATATTGTGAATCATCTGATAATTCTATCGATGCTGCTACTTCTGGATTACTAGATTTCTTTGATGGCTTGTCTTTCGAAAAGATCAGGATAGATACCTGTACTAATGCTACTAAGCCTGCACCAATCATAAGGCCATGTGGAATATATAATGCATTGACATCAACACCAAAGAAGGGAACGGAATATTGGCGGAACAACAAACCGATACCGAACATTGTTAGTGCCCAAATATTACCGATAAATGCTACACCGAAAGCCGACATTGGAATATGAAGGAATGCACCTATTATTCCAATTCCTGTACCTACACCTAGAAGCCCAGCTCTTTTTCCACCTTTATCACCAGCAAGAATTGCTTCCGCAGTCGCTGCTCCAGGTGCCCATGTACCTTTTGCTGGGAAAAGCTTGGAATCGAATAGTTTATATAGCACAGCTGCATCAACAAACATTGCTAAGGCCGCACCAATAAGCATTGGAATAATTAACTCTGTATTACCCATCAAAAACGGTATACCAATTGGGATTAGCAAGCTGTTGGCTGCACCAAAGGTTGCTGACGAGATGGAAGTTTGCACTAAATTTTGACGATGAATTGACTTATATTTTTTAAAGATTGTAATCGGAATTCTAGCAATAAGCATGGCAATAAGGGCACCAATGATAGATGTGTTTGGAGTTACTCCAAGTGTTGTAATTATTTGCATACCAATGATGGCACCAAAAATAGCTGTAACAGATGTTAAAATAAGTGCAACTGGTTCAAAAATTCGTGGATGTTTTGGTTCATTATGATTGTTTTTCACTTAAATCCTCCTAAGTTACCGAAAATGTTCTTTCTATTACGTTGTTAAGGCACAATCTAAATTACAAGAAGCCTGCTTGAGATGAAACAGATGGAACTGACTTTTTCAATAAATAAGAAGCAAACAAGCCTTCTGCTTCAACTGCATCAATCACTGGAATATTTAAGCTTTCTCTCAATTCTGCTGCAAGTCCGATTGTCGAAAAGCCTGTACATGCAAATACAATAGCTTCAGCACCGAGACTTATAAGATGCTCTGCTGCTTCAATTCCACTTTGTTTTCCTTGAGGTGTTAATAAATCCGTAGTATTTGTCACGCCATCAGGTCTTTTATAACCAACAAGCAACGAACTCAGTAAATCTTCCACTACTGCAGGAGCATTATTAGTAATGCCCATTACCCCAACTGGTTTACCTATAGATAAAGCGGTAAGTGCAGCAGCACTTCCTGCTCCGATTACTGGAATTGATACTGCTTTTCGAAGCTCTTCAATAGCTGGGTCTGCTGCACAGCTAATTACCAGCACCTTTGAGCCTTCTCTTTCTAGCTCTTTGCCCAATTCCACAATTTTGGGGATTGCATGTGCTTCTGTTTCTTCATTAAATATTCCAAGGGGTTGATCTTGTATACATTTGCTTACTGTAGGTATATTACTAGTACTTGTGATTACCTTTCCGTGTTGATTTAATATCTCTTTATTATCAGTCGTAAATACACGAATAACTCCTATCATGACAATCACCTCTTCATCTTGTTCTATTAATTGATTGAATATAAAGAATTATTATAATTTTAAGTATTTAATCAACCTTTTACAATGTTCCCAAAAACCAAAAATAAATAAAGCTCGTTGTGCTCTGAGCACAACGAGCTTTTTCAATTTGGATTTTTAAACAAATAATAAAAAATGCATAAATAGTAAACAAATTTCTCTCGAAAGCTTGCTATTTTAATGTTTGCGACCTTTTCTATCTTATCCATCCGGTATTTAACAGAATTGCGATGGATATACAAAAGGTTTGCAGTTTCCACTAAACTTCCATCTGTTGTCAAATAATAGAATAAAGTTTTAACTAGATCTGTATTATTTTCCTTATCATATTGACAAAGCTTGCCAATCTTCATTTCTACTACTTCATCCATATTTACATAATCAGAGGCATCAAGCAATAAATTAAATACTTCCATTTCTTCATATGTGAAGAGATGCTGTGTTAAATCTAAGCTGGAACCAAGTAGTATAGCTTTACGAGCTTGAATGAAGCTGTGCTGTACCTCCCATAGGGCTGCTTCTGTTCCAACACCAATCCTTATCTCTTTAAATTCAGTAAGAATCGGAGTAAATAATTCCTTCCACTTTTCCACAGTCCCATCTTTCGCTTGAAAAGAAAACAACAGCACTATTCTGTTTGCTTGCAAATGAATATGCATGCACGACTTTTTAAAATACAAGGCAAAATGCCGCTTTATCTCAGTCTCCATTTTCTGAAATAAAGCATGATTTTCTTCCATTTCTGTTTTATTTTCCAAAACCATAATTCTCCACGAGATATCAGGGTTCAAGCCTAGTTGCCTTCCTTTGTTCATTACTTCTTGCTTGGTAAGCGGCAGTCCGGTTAACAGCTCCTCAATAAAACTGCCTCTGAGCTTTCTTTCTGTGTCAATCGCTGTTTTTCTTCGCATTAGTTCTAATGCAAATACTAATCTAGCCTGTTCAACACATACCATATCTAAGTCGTCAAGATTGTCTCTTTCAATATAAAGCTTCCCGACAATTTGTTTATCCACGGTAATTTCCCAGCACCTTATGTCAGCGAAAGCAGGGTTACTCTCTTCTTGCGGGGCAGACACAATCGTATTCCCTTTTCTGTCTAGCAGCCATATCGGCGATTTTAATAGTCCGGACACATTATCTGCTACAGTTTGTATCCCGCTGTTTTCTAGTACTAACGTTGTTAGTTTCTTGTATAATTCTTCTGACCTTCTCAGCAAGTAGGTTTGTTTATCAATTAACAGCTCCATAACAGCATTCGTAATATCAATATATGGTATCTCTGTTGGAAGCTCAATGATTGGCAGGTTGGAATCATTGCTTATCTGCAGCATCTCCTCTGGCAAATCCTGCAAATATCTTTCTCGTTTTATCGCTAATGCAGCAGCATCCGCTTGAGCTAAATGCTGCACTAAGTTTGATAGCAGCTTAGTATCGTGACGTATAGCATAAGCAGTAGTCAGCAAGAGCTCTCCCTCTCTTAACCAACCCTTTATATCAGGCACTTCCATAATGTCGAGATAACGAACCATTCTGTTTAAGCCCTTTTCACCGCTTATTACCTTCGCATCCTTTAAGACCGGCAGACGAAGCAACTCATTGATTGTTATTCCTACTGAGTTCATATATGTCACCTATTCTATTTATTGAATTTTAGAAATATTATAGCAGAAAACTATGTTTTATGTATAACCGGGTAAGTAATATATTCACTTCATTAATAGAGAGTATGGCTTGTAATTTGAGTCCGTTTCATTGCGCTGCACCCACTCGCTTTCCGCGGGGAGGAAGATGAGCCTCCTCGGCTTCGCCTGCGGGGTCTCATCCTTTCCTCTATTTCCCGCAGGAGTCGAGTGGCCTCCGCTCCATTCCACTAATATTTCCTGAATATTGTATCAAAACAAAAAACAGCAAAATAAAAAAGAACTATCAATCAAAATGATTAGATAGTTCGGTTTCAACATTCTACTTCTTAAAATACTTTCTTATACCACTCCGACGCTGCTTCTACTTCTGTTGGGGTAAGGGAATGTCCGCGGTTTTCCCAGTGGATTTCAACATTCGCATTTGCATTTTGCAATAATGATTCAAGCTCTCCAGATTCTAGCGGCGAGCAGATTGGATCATTTGTTCCTGCAGTTATGAATACAGATTTTCCTGCTAAGTCGGGCAGGTCTATTCCTCTTCTTGGAACCATCGGATGGTGAAGGATAGCGCCTTTTAATGCATCTTTGTTATGAAATAATAAGCTTGCGGCGATATTGGCTCCATTTGAGTAGCCAATCGCTACTATATTATGGCGGTCGAATTCATATTTTGCTGCTGCTTCATCTAAAAAGCTGTTCAGTTCACTTGTTCTAGCAACCAAATCCTCCTCATCAAAAATACCCTCTGCTAATCTGCGGAAAAATCTTGGCATACCGTTTTCCAATACATTGCCACGGACACTTAACACAGAAGCCTGATCATCGATTATGCCTGCAAGCGGCAGCAAATCTAATTCAGTTCCACCAGTACCATGTAGCAGCAATAATGTGGGTCTTTGAGAATCTGTTCCTTTATTAAATATATGTTTCATTATTTTTCTCCTCCAATTGAACGCACTTCTACTTTTGGTAATGCTTCTTCTAATTCTTCTCTTTTTGACTCCAACCAGTCTGGCAGCATAAGCTTATTTCCAAGCTCTTCTAAAGGCTCATCAGCAGTAAAGCCTGGCGGGTTTGTTGCTATTTCAAACAGGATGCCGCCTTCCTCGTGAAAATACAAGGCCTTAAAGTAATTGCGGTCACGTATCTCTGTTGGATAATAGCCTTTCTCCTGCAGCAATGCGCGCCATTTATGCAATTCTTCCTCATCTTCAGCTCTCCATGCTATATGATGGACAGTGCCTGCACCCATCAAGCCGCGATTGGATGGGTTAAGCTGAATATCAATGATATTTCCTAGGTCCCCTCTAGATCTGAAGCGGATAATTTCATCTTGTTGACCGACAAATTCCAATCCTAATATTTCTTCGAGCACTTCCTTTGTTTTATGTGGCCGCGCAGAATACAATACAGCTCCACCAAAGCCTTTTATTGCATGTTCTGCTGTTATTCCTGCTGTGCTCCATGTGTTTATAGGACCTTCTTTTCTTTCCACAAGCTCTAATTGCAGTCCATCTGGATCACTGAACTTGATTGTCTTCTCACCGAAACGCACGAATGATGTTAACTCTATTCCGTATTTTTTTAAACGACTTTCCCAAAATGTGGCTGAACCGATTGGAATAACATATTTAGTTATTCCGACTTGCCCTGTACCGACTCTTCCCTTCAGCTGCTTTTCCCACGGAAAAAAGGTAATGACAGTGCCAGGGTCTCCTGTTTCATTGCCGAAATATAAATGGTAAACCTCGGGGCGATCAAAATTAACCGTCTTTTTTATCAGCCTTAACCCAAGTACGCCTGCATAAAAATCAATATTGCGCTGTGCATCATTAACCATTGCTGTTATGTGGTGAATACCTAATGTTTTCGTCATTTCCTTTACCTTCTTTCCGTGTTTTGACCAGACATAATTTTTATAATTATCTCGAATTCGAGATATTATCCCAAAAAAATTTATTACTATTAATTAAAATATCTTGAATACAAGATAATAATAATCGATAAACTTATGAATGTCAATAAGAAAAAAGAAAAAGGAAGATTTCTTATTGTTGTTACACCAATAAGATCACTCCCTTAACGTTAATGGAATAATTTCAGCAATACTCATGAAGTAACCGCTGCGAAATCCCCAAACATCATCATTGCCAATAAAATGATAATTCAGCTTCTTTAATAACTCTTCTGTCCCTGCTTTTGATTCTGATAGGCTGAGCTTATATTCTTCAATTAACCGCTCATTCTCTCCCCTTATTTCGTAATTAGTGAATAATATAGTATAAGACACGCAAATTTCCCCCTGTAATATAAACAATAAGTTATTTTCTTTTACTGTGATTCCAATATAGCCTTGCAAAGTAAACTCAATATAAACATTGTGTAGGAAATAATTGATTTTCAGTTTACATTTCAACGCTAAAATCTTTTATGTCATAATAGTTATATGGAGGAGCTCAATTATGTTTAAAATATTAGTGGTTGAAGATGATGTGAATACAAGAAAGCTGATGTGTGCTGTATTAAAGCAGTACGGCTTCGATGCTTATGCTGCGGAGGATGGCATCTCTGCACTTCACTTTATGGAAAGTCAGCATGTTGATTTAGTGGTGCTTGATTTAATGATGCCAAATATGGACGGCTATGAATTAACAAGACAGCTCCGGTCCTCATGGGAGCATCTGCCTATTTTAATGGTTACAGCAAAGCAGGAACCAAACGATAAAAAACAAGGGTTTCTTGCTGGTACAGATGATTATATGACAAAGCCAGTCGATGAAGAGGAAATGGTACTGCGTATTAAAGCATTGCTTCGCAGAGCCCAAATAGCAAGTGAGCATAAACTGACAGTTGGTAAATCTGTCTTAGATTATGATGCTTTGACTGTTTCAAACAGAGATACTGTGATTGCATTGCCTCCAAAGGAGTTTTATCTTTTGTTTAAGCTGCTTTCCTATCCGAACATGATTTTTACACGTATGCAGCTGATGGACGAAATTTGGGGACTCGAATCAGAAACAAATGACCGCACATTAAATGTTCATATTAATCGGTTGCGGGACAGGTTTAAAGATTGGTCTGACTTTGACATTGTGACTGTCAGAGGTCTTGGCTACAAGGCTGTGAAAAGAGCATGAGGGAGTTCTTTAAAAAAAGGTTAAGCCTTGCTATAACATTAGTTATTTTTGTATTTTTTGTGTTTTTGGCAACATTTATTATTGCACTAGCTATTACTATCTTTTTAAACTATATAGGTTATGTAAAACATAGTGATATGACAAAAGCCCTTCCCTTCTTTGGTTTTGTCGGCTTTTGCATATTGCTTGGTACTTCACTGACGGCTTTTCTCAGTAAAAAAGCATTAAATCCGATACGAACCGTTATTGATGCTACACATAAGGTGGCAGATGGCGATTTTTCAGTAAAGGTTAATATAAAGGGCATTGGCGAATTGGAGGAGCTTTCACAAAGCTTTAATAAGATGACTTATGAACTTTCTAGTATTGAGACATTAAGAAGTGATTTCGTCAATAATTTCTCTCATGAATTTAAAACACCAATCGTTTCAATCCGGGGATTTGCTAAGCTCTTAAAGGAAAATAATTTGACAGAGGAAGAACGGCAAGAGTATCTACATATTATCATGACAGAATCAGAGCGTCTTGCTGCTCTATCTACAAATGTACTTGCATTATCAAAATATGAGCACTCAGAAATTATTTCGGATAAGATGCCGTTTAGGTTAGATGAACAAATTAGAAAAACAATTGTTCTGATGGAGCCAAAGTGGTCAGCAAAAGATATCACTGTAAATGTGGAATTGGACAATGTAACCTTCAGCGGCAATGAAGATTTAACACAACAAATATGGGTTAATTTAATTGATAATGCCATTAAATTTTCCCATAACGGCAGCGCAATTCATATTAGTCTTAGTAATAAGACTGATAAAATTGAATTTGCCATTCAAGATGACGGCATCGGGATGGACAGCCAGACAAAAGCTCGTCTTTTTGATAAATTTTATCAAGGAGATATCTCTCATGCAAAACAAGGAAACGGGTTAGGACTTTCCCTTGTCAAACGAATTGTCCAGCTATGCAGTGGGACCATTTATGTAGAAAGCGCAAAGGATGAAGGCAGTAAATTCACCATCATCCTTCCAAAATAAGATGAACGAAAGCCGATAATTGAGAAATCAATTATCGGCTTTTATCATTTTTGCGGCTGCAAATGTTTATCGTCAATCTTCTTATATATTTGTTCAACAGACTTTTGGTCATCTAAAATAATTTTCTTGTTCTCATTAACTAATTCTTTAAAGGTCTTTTTCCTCACAGCCTTTTCCCCCTAATATGTAAGTAATACTCACTTTCTAATTCACTAAGACTTAGCTCATATAACTGGACATTTTCTTTTTTATATATACCGATGCTTAACAGCTGATCTATTATAAACGCTCTTCTTACTTCTACTGCATTACTCCATATAGACAAAGGAATCATCTCCTCTAATTGATAATAATTTTCATTCTCATTAATATCTTACTGGATAGAATGGAAAAATTCAACTTTTTCACGATGGATTTGGCAAATACCATTAATTTTACTTTTCACAAATACAGCTGTAGAGCAGCAGATAAAGAACTCTATTTATTTTCGAAACCAATAAAAGATTCAGGAATCGCATAAAACTACTTCATGTAAAGGTTGGAGTGCTTCTATTTATTATCATGTGGAACTAGCCTCCTGAGAAAAAAAGTCGTTTATCCCCCCTTTTCCCCGCTATTTTTACTTTTATTAATTACTATAATGCTAATTTGTTAAACTTCTCACAAATTTAATTTATAATATACCTATAATAACTAATAATAAAAGAACGAAGAGATTTATAATTTGTCTTGAAGGAGATTTATGAATGAACGATCAGCATCAATTAGGTCCTAAAGTTGAAAGAAGCTTTGAGCTTATAGGGAAAAGATGGACGGGCTTAATTATTTATGTTTTGTTAAGCGGACCAAAGCGCTTTAGTGAGATACACAAAATCATTCCTGATTTAAGCAAACGAATGCTTACTGAACGAATGAAAGAGTTAGAAGATCACGGGATCGTAATCCGGCATATAGTCAAAGAAAGACCCGTTCGCGCCGAATACTTATTGACGGAAAAAGGAATGGAATTAGGAAAAATACTTGGTCCGCTAAGCCAATGGGGTGAAAGCTGGATGAGTGACTAGTTTAATTTTCTACTACACGTTAAGTAACCGTACCTAAAAGACGACAAAGGAGCTAATAATGGCTAATATACTATATATCACAGCAAACCCCTATGATGAAACAACATCATATAGTATGGCAGTGGGACGAGAATTTATTGAGGCATATAAAAAACTAAATCCCGAGGATAATATTGTTCATCTTGACTTGTATGAGGCAGAAATACCTTATTTAGATAGAGATGTATTTAACGGCTGGGAAAAGCTTAAAGCAGGCACCCCTTTCGAGAAGCTGTCGCATTCTGAAAGATTAAAAACAGGACGGCTTGCAGAATTAGGAGGACAGTTCTTATTGGCAGACAAATATGTATTTGTAAATCCTATGTGGAACTTCTCGATTCCTGCTGTCATGAAGACATATATTGATGCCGTGACTGTCTCTGGAAAAACATTCAAATACACAAAGGAAGGTTCCGTTGGGCTATTAAAAGGGAAAAAAGCCTTCCATATTCAATCAAGCGGTGATATTTATTCATATGGTCCTGAAGCTAAAAATGAAATGAGCAATCGATATTTAGAGGTTATGATGAATTTCTTCGAGGTGTCTTCATTTGAAAGTATTATTATTGAAGGCCAACAAAGATTTCCAGAAAAAGCGGAGGATATTAAAGCAAAGGCACTTTTCCAAGCACATGAGGCCGCTGCTAAATTTTAATAAGCATAATAAAAGGCCAGACATCAAATATCTGGCCTTCCTTTATTTTTTATTTTTGACTTGCTGCGACTGCTGCGCGAATGCCAAGCAAGTAGCTTTCCTCACCGAATCCAGAAATTTGACCTGTTGCAATGTCTGCAAACACGGATGTATGACGGAATTCTTCTCGTGAATGAATGTTAGACATATGAATTTCCACTACAGGTACAGTCAAAATAGCTAATGCATCTCTAATCGCATAGCTGTAATGTGTCCATGCTCCTGCGTTTAAGACTACACCATCTATGCCATTTAGGAATGCTTCGTGAATCTTTTCGACCATTTCCCCTTCATGGTTTGTTTGATATGCTTCCACTTCGATCTGCAGTTCGTTTGCTAAAGCTTGAATATTGCTGTTAATTTCTTCTAAAGTAATTGTGCCATATTGCTTCGGATCACGTTTACCGAACATATTATGATTGACGCCATGTAACATAAGGAATTTTTTGCTCATTGCTTCTCTCTCCCATCTTAATATTTTATTGATTGTCGCCGAATAATATTTCCTTAACTTGCTCAACAGGCATATCAACACCTGTAAACAGCTTAAATCCTAAAGCTCCTTGCCATAACATCATTCCTAAACCGTTAATAGCTGTTGCACCAGCCTCTTCTGCCTGTGCCAACAATTTAGATTTTTGCGGGTTGTAAACAACATCTGTTACGACTAAGTCCTTACGAAGCACATCCAACGCATCGTCAATAATACTTAAATGATCGAGCGGCTTCATGCCAAGGCTTGTACCATTAGCAAGTATTGCACTTTCTGCTACTTCACGACGGAATGCTTCTTTATCTTCTAGTGGAAACAGATTAGCTTTTACACCGAATTGCTTCATTTCCTTATTAATATAATCTACGTTTTCCTCAGCTTGAACGAAGAACGCATCATTACGAGCGAAAATGCTGATTTCTTTTATACCTGATTGCACTAACTGGATTGCGATTGGTGTCGCAGCACCGCCAGATCCAACGAGTGTTACTTTTTTGCCTTCAAGTGTTACTCCATGTTCCAATAAATTCTTCACATATCCTTGTCCATCTGTATTGTAGCCTATTAATTTGCCGTCACGGTTCACTACTGTATTGCTGGCACGAGCATATTTTGCAGAATCATCTAGTTCATCCAAGTACTCTAACACCTTCATTTTATTAGGCATAGAAACATTGAAGCCTGCCGCTCCTGCTGCTTTTAAGCCTTTAACTGTTGCTTCTAACTCATCATTGCCAACTTCGAATGCAAGATAAGCATAGTTTAGATCTGTTAAAGTGTATGCAAGATTATGCATGCGTGGTGACAAACTATGACCGATTGGTGTTGCAAGCAATCCTACTAATTTTGTTTTTCCATCGATATTTTTTTCATGTACGTTAGACATATAAGCAATCTCCCTTATTTCATAAATTTGTATTTTTATAATTAACTATTAAGCAAATATTTTTTTAAATCTGCTTAATACATATACAGCAAGAAGAACACTGATTACGGCGATAACCATATCAAATACTAAAGTCATTGATATGCCAGCAGAACCTACTAAACTACTTGTAATTATTGGAACAAGTATAAAGGATGCACTTGAAGCAATATTTACATATGAGGATGCAGTTGCTTTGTTTTTTGGGAACAGCTTCATCATAATACTTAATGCTAATTGCAGAATTCCTGATGTAAACAGACCCATTAAGAATGTACAAACCAGAACAATTCCATAAGAATTCACCATGAACAGAACAAGCATGGAGATAAATGCGCCGATTGGATAAACAATCGCCACCATAATTGGTGAGATGAATTTGTCTAATACAACAGCTAGTAACAATACAGATACAAGTGCACCAATACTGAAGTAAGAAAGCAATTGCACCGCTTGACTTGAATCAAGACCAATAAATTGTTTACCTAGCTGCGGCAGCCATGTTTGCCATACTACGAATAGTGCTGTTGATGTAAATCCTAGTAAAATAACGGCAATCCCTTCCCCTGCAAACTTTGGCTGAGCCTTAAACACAGTTTCAGCGACACCGTCTGCTTTTGTTACATTTTTATGGTTTGGGAAAGGCATAAATAT
>Ga0209463_1001690_pt1 | contig 13029 bp, 11 predicted proteins | sample AgamicMgSfrz_FD_187169 | JGI IMG/M metagenome (GOLD analysis project Ga0209463, IMG submission 187169) | Agave microbial communities from Guanajuato, Mexico - Mg.Sf.rz (SPAdes) (version 2) | ecosystem: Host-associated > Plants > Phyllosphere > Phylloplane/Leaf | place: Guanajuato, Mexico... | reverse complement strand
CGCCGCTGCCGGCGATCTCCGACATGAGCATCGGCCACGCAATGGACTTCTTCAACAACCTTAAGCTGGCAGGCCAGCGGGCGAAGATCGCCGAGAAGGTGCTGAAGGAGATTGGCGACCGTCTGAGCTTCCTGGTGAACGTCGGCCTGAACTACCTGTCGATGTCGCGCTCCGCAGAGACGCTCTCCGGCGGCGAAGCGCAGCGTATCCGCCTGGCGAGCCAGATCGGCGCCGGGCTGGTGGGCGTGATGTATGTGCTGGATGAGCCGTCAATCGGCCTGCATCAGCGCGATAACGAGCGCCTGTTGGAAACGCTGATCCATCTGCGTAACCTTGGCAATACGGTTATTGTGGTGGAGCATGACGAGGACGCCATTCGCGCCGCCGACCATATTATCGATATCGGGCCGGGCGCCGGGGTTCATGGCGGCCAGGTGGTGGCGGAGGGCACCGCTGACGAAATTATGCAGGTGGAAGCATCGCTGACCGGTCAGTATCTGAGCGGCAAACGCAAGATTGCAGTGCCGGAACAGCGCGTGCCTGCCGACCCGAACAAAGTGCTGAAAATCACCGGCGCGCGCGGCAATAACCTGAAGGATGTCACGCTGACGCTGCCGGTTGGCCTGTTTACCTGTATTACCGGCGTCTCCGGCTCAGGTAAATCGACGCTGATTAACGATACGCTGTTTCCGATCGCGCAGCGCCAGCTGAACGGCGCGACCATTGCCGAACCGGCGCCGTATCGTGAAGTTATCGGCATGGAGAATTTCGATAAGGTTATCGATATTGACCAGAGTCCGATCGGCCGTACGCCGCGCTCTAACCCGGCTACCTATACCGGCATCTTTACCCCGATTCGCGAGCTGTTTGCGGGCGTGCCGGAGTCGCGCTCGCGTGGCTATAATCCAGGCCGCTTCAGCTTTAACGTGCGCGGCGGACGCTGTGAAGCCTGTCAGGGTGACGGCGTGCTGCGCGTGGAAATGCACTTTCTGCCGGATATTTATGTGCCGTGCGACCAGTGTAAAGGCAAGCGTTATAACCGCGAGACGCTGGAGATTAAATACAAAGGCAAGAACATCCATGAAGTGCTGGATATGACTATCGAAGAAGCACGTGAGTTCTTCGATGCGGTGCCGGCGCTGGCGCGTAAGCTGCAAACGCTAATGGATGTCGGTCTCTCTTATATTCGACTCGGCCAGTCCGCCACCACGCTGTCGGGCGGCGAGGCGCAGCGCGTTAAACTGGCGCGCGAGCTGTCGAAACGCGGCACTGGTCAGACGCTCTATATTCTTGATGAGCCGACCACCGGCCTGCACTTTGCCGATATTCAGCTGCTGTTGACGGTGCTGCACCAGCTGCGCGATCAGGGCAACACCATTGTAGTGATTGAGCATAATCTGGACGTGATAAAAACCGCCGACTGGATTGTCGATCTCGGCCCGGAAGGCGGCAGCGGCGGCGGGCAGATTCTGGTTGCCGGTACGCCGGAAACGGTGGCGAACTGCAAAGAATCCCATACGGCGCGCTTCCTGAAGCCGCTGTTAGAACAGCGCTAACCGGCTAACTTAAAGCCCCTGATGCCGCCCGTGTCAGGGGCTTTTTTATGATCGCCACGGGCTGCTTTCCTACTTTACTTCACTTATTTCGCTCTTATCGAGGCACCTATGTCCGGTCTTGCCTCTTTCCGTGGCAATCGTGCAGGATCAGGCAAGATTTAAACACGTTCAGGTCTGGCTACCCTTCCCCGCGCTGTTTATGCTGGTTCACTCACTGGCTCGCCCTCTGATGGCGAGCGTCAGTTTATCTGTTTGTTTTTCCTTACGCTTCACAACGGCCTCAATAACAGGAGACACCATGAATATTACACACGCTTATGCTGCCCAGGATGCGAAATCTAAACTCGCGCCTTTTGACTATAAGCCGCGTGAACTGCGCGCACATGATGTACAAATTGAAGTGCTATTCTGCGGCGTTTGTCACTCCGACCTGCACCAGGCCCGCAATGAATGGCAGAACACCATTTTCCCGGTGGTGCCGGGCCATGAAATCGTCGGCCGCGTAACCGCAGTCGGCGCGCATACACAAAAATATCGCATCGGCGATCTGGTTGGCGTGGGCTGTATGGTTGACTCCTGCCGCACCTGCCCAAGCTGTCAGGAAGGTCTGGAACAGTATTGCGAGAACGGGATGGTGCCGACCTATAACGGTCAGGATCGCGAAACCCAGGAAGTAACCTACGGCGGCTACTCCACCAGCATCGTGGTCAATGAAGATTTCGTTCTGCGCGTGCCGGAAAACCTCGATCCGGCTGGCGTGGCGCCGCTGCTGTGCGCAGGCATCACCACGTATTCTCCGCTGCGTCACTGGAATGTCGGTCCGGGTAAAAAAGTCGGCATCGTCGGCTTAGGCGGCCTGGGTCATATGGGCGTGAAACTGGCGCACGCGATGGGCGCGCATGTGGTGCTGTTCACCACCTCTCCCTCTAAAATCGAGGACGGTAAACGTCTGGGCGCCGATGAAGTGGTAATTTCTAAAGACGCAGATCAGATGGCGCAGCACGCCAACAGCTTCGATTTTATTCTGAATACCGTGGCGGCTCAGCACGATCTCAACCCGTTTATTAACCTGCTGAAGCGCGACGGCAATATGACGCTGGTGGGCGCGCCGGAAAACGATCATCCTGCGCCGCACGTGTTCGATCTGATTTTCAAACGTCGCAGCGTTGCCGGTTCGCTGATCGGCGGCATCAATGAAACCCAGGAGATGCTCGATTTCTGCGGCCAGCACAATATCACCTCCGATATTGAGCTGATCGCCATGAATCAGATTAACGAGGCCTATGAGCGTATGCTGAAGAGCGACGTGAAATACCGCTTCGTCATCGATATTGATACGCTGCGTCAGGAAACCGCCGCGTAATCACGCTGTCGCTGCGGCCTGTCCCCGCAGCGACAATTTAATGACTCCCCGCCGCTTTGGTCGCCAGCGCCTGCTGTAACGACGCATCCACCAGATAGTAAATCTGCGAATCCTTTAAATTGCCGTCCAGGTAAAGCGTACTCCAGTGCGATTTATTCAGATGGGCGCTGGGAAACACATCCGCATGCTGCTGCCGCAATAAATCAGCCAGCGCCGGTGAGGTTTTCAGCGAGAGCGCCGGTCGCCCTTCCGACTCATGTACCATGGCAAACAGGACGCCGTCCGCCTGGATTTGTGTCGCCTTCCAGTCGCTGTGGACGCGCTGTTCGGCGCCTTCTTTACTCATGCAGTAAGACAACAGATCTGAGGTATTCATGGTTATTCCCCTTGCAGCGTGGCGACAATGCGACGTGAACCGCCGCGAACGCGGTGTTCTCCCAGCCAGATCCCCTGCCACGTGCCTAATACCAGTCGTCCACGGCTAACCGGCAGCAGCAGCGAAACGCCAAGTAATGATGATTTGATGTGTGCAGGCATATCGTCCGCGCCTTCGTAGTCGTGTTCATAAGGCGCGCTTTCCGGCACCTGACGCAGAAAATGCTGCTCCATATCGCTGCGCACGGTGGGATCGCAGTTTTCATTTAGCGTGAGCGAAGCGGAAGTATGCTGTAGCAGCAGGTGCAGTAACCCCGTATTGATGTCACGCAGTACCGGCAGCTGTTCGAGAATTTCATCGGTAACCAGGTGAAAGCCGCGCGCTTTAGCGCCCAGCGACAGGGTTTGTTGATGCCACATAACACTTGCTCCTTAACTGAATGACTCTGTTAAGTGTGCAGCATGTGGCGCAAAGGTAAACCCGTAGCGCAGAAAAAGAGGGGAACCGCAGAAAAGAGACCGGCGCCGTTCCGACAATTGACCCGCTTTTACCCGCAGGAAAACGGGCGGCATCTGAATCTGAAGCGAAGAACTGGCGGCAAAAGTAAGGCGGCCTGCGCCGCCTTTTTTATTCGGTAATCCCTTAGTGCTGCCGCTGTCATGGCTTTCTGTTACCGCAGCAAGAAGCTGACGGCTTTACATCACCGCCGCAAAGGCTTCCGCGACCTGGTGAACATTTTTGCTGTTCAGACCAGCCACGCAGATGCGTCCGCTATGAATCAGGTAGATGCCGAACTCGTCGCGCAGGCGATCGACCTGCTGCGCGCTCAGGCCGGTGTAGCTGAACATGCCGCGCTGCTGCAACAGATAGTCAAAATTTCTGCCCGGCAGCGCGGTACTCAGCGCCGCGACCAGCGACTGACGCATCTCCAGAATACGCAGGCGCATCGCTTCGACTTCCGCCAGCCAGCTCGCTTTCAGCGCCTCGTCATTCAGCACGCAGGCGACAACCTGTGCGCCGAAGTTTGGCGGCGATGAATAGTTGCGACGTACCGTCGCCTTAAGCTGACCCTGGACGCGCGCCGCTTCTTCCGCATCGCTGCAAACCACCGACAGGCCGCCGACGCGCTCGCCGTACAGCGAGAAAATTTTTGAGAACGAGTTGCTGACCAGCGCTGAAATACCGGCGGCAGCGATGGCGCGGATCGCATACGCATCGTCCTCCATGCCAGCGCCAAAGCCCTGGTAAGCGATATCCAGGAACGGGATCAGCTGCTGCGCTTTCAGCACCTCGACCACGCGATCCCACTGCCCGTTGGTTAAGTCGGCGCCGGTCGGGTTATGACAGCAGGGATGCAGCAGCACCACGCTTTGCGCAGGCAGCGAGGCCAGTTTAGCAAGGAACGCATCGAATTTTACGCCGTTGGTTTGCGCGTCGTACCAGGGATAGGTATGCACCTCAAAACCGGCACCGGCAAAGATTGCCACGTGGTTTTCCCAGGTCGGATCGCTTACCCATACCTGCGACTGCGGGAAATAACGTTTCAGAAAATCTGCGCCAACTTTCAGCGCGCCGGAACCGCCAACGGTCTGAATGGTAGCGATACGGTTTGCCTGCAGCGCCGCGTGTTGCGCGCCAAACAGCAACGGCGCAATCGCCTGACGATAGCTGGCCAGTCCGTCCATCGGTAAATAGAGCGAAGCCTGCTGCGGCTGTGCATTCAGACGCCTCTCCGCCTCGGCGACCGCCTGCAGCTGCGGAATAATGCCCTGCTCGTTGTAATAGAGGCCAATGCTCAGGTTAACCTTGTGCGGACGCGGATCCTGCCGGAAGGTTTCCATTAAAGTAAGGATGGGATCGCCAGCGTAGGCATCAACTTTCTGAAACACGGTGAATCTCCATAGTGATTTTGTTATTGGTCAGACAGCATAACGTCCGTTGTAAGCAGTATCGATGCGCTTTTACGCGCGCCAGGCGCTTTTTTGCTGTCGCGGCGCGGGCGCGGCAATCGTCAGGCCATTTTCTTTCAGGCGATTTAATACTACTGACGTTTTTACATGTGCCACGCTGCGGTGCCCGGCTACCAGCTCGCTGATTAATGCGCTCAGTTCCGCCAGGCTCGCCACGGCGACCTTAAGCACATAGTCAGCATCGCCGGTGGTTTTGTAAGCATCGACAATCGCGTCCTGCTCCGCCACCATCTGATGGAAGCTCTCCACATAATCAGAAGTGTGATTAATCAGGCGTACTTCAATCAGACCGATCATACCGAGCCCAACAGCATCGGGCGATACGCGGGCGTGATAGCCCAGAATCAGATTTGCCTGCTCAAGGTTGATGCGACGACGGGAACATTGTGAAGCAGACAGGCCGACCAGATCGCTTAATTCCTGATTGGTTAAACGTCCATTGGACTGCAACAGGGTAAGAATTTTCAGGTCGTAATCGTCAATCTGTGTCATCTGCATTTGCCGCTCTAGCGCTACGATCGTTACAGATAAGCGCAGCCGGGCGGCAAATGTCCAACACAATTTTCTGATGACGCGGGCGCGATGCACAAATCGTGCATGTTATTCGTCGTCGTACTGCGGTCCGGCGTAGTTGTCAAAACGCGACCACTGACCGTTAAAGGTCAGGCGCACTGTACCAATGGGGCCGTTACGCTGTTTACCGATAATGATCTCGGCGATCCCTTTCAGGTCGCTGTTTTCGTGATAAACCTCGTCACGATAGATAAACATGATCAGGTCGGCATCCTGCTCGATCGAGCCGGATTCACGCAGATCGGAGTTGACCGGGCGTTTATCGGCACGCTGCTCCAGCGAGCGGTTCAGCTGCGACAGCGCTACCACCGGCACGTTCAGCTCTTTCGCCAGCGCCTTCAGCGAGCGGGAAATCTCGGCGATCTCCAGCGTACGGTTATCGGAAAGCGACGGTACGCGCATCAGCTGAAGGTAATCGATCATAATCATGCTCAGGCCGTTATTTTCACGGAAAATACGGCGCGCGCGCGAGCGGACTTCGGTGGGCGTCAGGCCGGAAGAGTCATCGATATAGATGTTCTTTTTCTCCAGCAGCACGCCCATGGTGCCGGAAATTCGCGCCCAGTCCTCATCATCCAGCTGGCCGGTACGAATACGGGTCTGGTCAACACGCGACAGCGAAGCGAGCATACGCATCATTATCTGTTCGCTGGGCATCTCCAGACTGAAGATCAATACCGGTTTTTCATGCAGCATCGCGGCGTTTTCGCACAGGTTCATGGCGAAGGTGGTTTTCCCCATCGACGGACGCGCCGCCACGATAATCAGGTCGGAACCCTGCAGACCGGCGGTTTTTTTATTGAGATCCTGATAACCGGTATCAACGCCGGTCACGCCGTCATGCGGCTTCTGATAAAGCGATTCAATACGTGAAACCGTCGCTTCCAGGATCTGTTCAATGTTTTTTGGGCCTTCATCTTTATTGGCGCGCTGTTCGGCGATTTTAAAGACGTTCGACTCGGCGAAATCGAGCAGATCTTCGCTACTGCGGCCCTGCGGATCGTAACCGGCATCGGCGATCTGGTTGGCAACTGCGATCATCTCGCGCACCACCGCGCGCTCGCGCACAATATCGGCGTAGGCGTTGATGTTGGCGGCGCTGGGCGTATTTTTCGACAGCTCCGCCAGGTAAGCAAAGCCGCCGACCATATCCAGCTCGCCGCGCTGCTCCAGCGAATCGGAAAGCGTAATCAAGTCGATGGGCTGGCCACCTTCCAGCAGACGCTGCATTTCACTGAATATCAGACGATGAGGGCGACTGTAGAAGTCTTCGGCCACCACGCGCTCTGAGACGTTATCCCAGCGCTCGTTGTCCAGCATCAACCCGCCCAGCACCGACTGCTCCGCTTCCAGCGAATGGGGCGGCAATTTCAGCCCTTCTACCTGGCGATCGCGAACCTCGTTGGATTTGTTGGTGGGTTTATTTCCTGCCATAGTGAATGCAATACCGAATCTGTGAGTGACGCGCAAGTATACCCGTTTTTCGTCTGCCTGGCGTCATGTCATCACTGGAAAGCGACAGGAGTAATAATGGCAAAACGTATACAAATTGCCCGGTACGGCGGGCCGGAAGAACTTCAGCTGATCGACTTCGAACCGGCCGATCCTGCAGAGAACGAGGTGCAGGTAGAGAACAAGGCGATCGGGATTAATTATATCGATACCTACGTACGCAGCGGGCTTTATCCGGTGCCTGAACTGCCGTCGGGCATCGGCACCGAAGCCGCTGGCGTGGTGGTGAAAGTAGGCAGCCGGGTAACAGCCATCAAGCCAGGCGATCGCGTGGTGTACGCGCAGTCGCCGCTGGGCGCCTATAGCGAAATTCATAACGTTCATCAGGACAAAATTGCGCTGTTGCCGGACGCGCTCTCCTTTGAACAGGCGGCCGCCTCATTTTTGAAAGGGCTGACCGTGCATTATCTGCTGCGCCAGACTTATGAAGTGCAAGCCGACGAAACCTTTTTATTCCACGCAGCCGCAGGCGGCGTCGGGCTGATCGCCTGTCAGTGGGCGAAAGCGCTGGGCGCGCACCTGATCGGAACGGTTGGCTCAGCGGAAAAAGCGCAGCTGGCGAAAGATCGCGGCGCCTGGGCGACGATTAACTATCGTGAAGAGGATATTGCCCAACGCGTCAGCGAACTGACCGACGGTAAAAAAGTGCGGGTGGTTTATGACTCGGTAGGTAAAGCGACCTGGGAGGCTTCGCTTAACTGCCTGCAGCGACGCGGGCTGATGGTCAGCTTCGGCAACTCTTCCGGCCCGGTGACCGGCATCGATCTGGCGATCCTGAATCAGAAAGGATCGCTTTATCTGACGCGTCCTTCGCTGAACGGCTACATCACCACGCGCGAGGAGCTACAGCAAGCCAGTAACGACCTGTTTTCAATGCTTGCCAGCGGCGCGATTAAGGTTGAGGTGCCGGAGAGCCAGCGTTTCTCATTAAGCGAGGCGCAGCGGGCGCATTCCACGCTGGAAAGCCGCTCGACGCAAGGCTCCAGCCTGTTGATTCCGTAACAAAGTTAGCTGACGACAGATATAAATTGGGCTTCCCGAAGGAAGCCCTTTTTCTTTTTTATCGTTCGCACTGTTGTAGGGGACAGCGGCGAGGGATTGTTTTCGACTCAACGAAAACAGTCTCGCAGAATTCATAAGTAAAAAATATGTTTAATTGCGAAAAACAGCCAAGCAAAATGCCACTCTGTGATCCAGCGCGCATCCGGCCTTCTTTATCAGTTAACTCATTGATAACACGATACCAATAATCGTTATATCTCTTTTTACGTAGCGCCAAAAAAAGAAAAGCCCGTGCGGTTAACGTACGGGGTTTAACATTTTTAAAACAAATCAGGCGGTTGCTGTCATTTTATCAGCCACCAGCGACAGCGCTTTTTCCACAACTTTGATGCCCGCGCCAGGCTTATGCGCATTCTCACTTAAATAGCGTCGCCACTGTCGCGCGCCGGGAATGCCCTGGAACAGGCCCAGCATATGGCGCGTAACGTGCCCCAGCCAGGTTCCCTGCGCCAGCTCGCGCTCAATATAAGGATACATCGCGCGTACTACGGCAACCGGATCGGCATCCGGCGTGCTGCTGCCGAACAGTTCCCGATCCACCTGCGCCAGCAACCCTGGATTTTGATAGGCTTCGCGGCCCATCATCACGCCGTCCAGATGTTGTAAATGTTCCTTCGCTTCTTCCAGCGTTTTTACGCCGCCATTGATCGCCAGCGTAAGCTGCGGAAAATCGCGCTTCAGCTGATAGACACGCGGATAATCGAGCGGTGGGATCTCACGGTTTTCTTTCGGGCTCAGACCAGAAAGCCAGGCCTTGCGCGCATGAATAATAAAGGTATCGCAGCCACTCTGCTGAGCCACCGTACCGATAAAATCGCACAGAAACTCGTAACTATCCTGATCGTCAATGCCGATACGGGTTTTAACCGTTACCGGAATTGAAACCACATCGCGCATCGCCTTCACGCAATCCGCCACCAGCGCCGCCTCGCCCATCAGACAGGCGCCGAAGCGGCCGTTTTGTACGCGATCGGAAGGACAGCCGACGTTGAGATTGATCTCATCGTAGCCGCGCGCCTGCGCCAGCTGCGCGCACTGCGCCAGCGCCGCCGGATCGCTGCCGCCCAGCTGGAGCGCAACCGGATGCTCCGCCTCGCTATAGGCCAGATAATCGCCTTTACCATGAATGATGGCGCCGGTGGTCACCATTTCGGTATAGAGCAGCGTATTGCGCGTAAGCTGGCGATGAAAATAGCGGCAGTGGCGATCGGTCCAGTCGAGCATCGGCGCGATGGAGAAGCGTTGGGTGCTGTATTTTGGCGCTATCACGCTGGTGGGGCTGGAATTACAGGTATTTAGGGGTTCTTTATTTTCGTGCATTTTTTGTCTTTATGTCACATTTTTTCTTTATCAGCACCCGCAACAGCCTTCCTGATTCATGGAGTGCTGGTCGTAGGTAAGGGAAAAATTTGGCGTACTATAGCATAGAAAAACGTCAGCGCGCCGACGCGACTTTGTGCTATGTGGTCGGAATGCTGACCAGATGAAGTATGGAGGAAAAACGGCTCTATCTAATATAATGGTGCTTACACACATCAGCAAAACAGCTCTCGCCGCCAAACCGGCGCGAGCGGTCTGTTTTTAATCGTTTATTGCGCTAAGCATTTAAAAAATAAGTTAATAATATGCGTATAAAACAGCCTGAGAGTTGCATAGCCTTTTTTGATGTGAAATTGGTATTCTTGCAGTTTTTCAATAATAACGGATAACAGTAGAATAATAACGGATAACATGACCTCTAAAACGCGCGCTTATAAAATATTGATTTTTAAAAACGCCACTGGCGGGCTAAAACACGCGCACATATAAGTAGAGAAATATCCATTTTCCCCTCCCTTATACAGAGGGATAATTTCAAAACGGTGTTGACGTCAGATATACGGGTACTGAAAAAACAGAATCATTGATTTTATATGCAGGGTAATTATTAAATTTATAAATTTTTCCCTTTAATGTTATATGAATCGCTCCATTCTCCACTTTAACAGATGCGTCAGCATCAGATGTAATAAGAAATGGCTGGCTGTCATCACTCGCTGTAAATACGTTGTCGCCCTTGTGCGCATCAAACAAATAGTAACGATACGTAAAATTTGTCGTTGCACCAGCATCAGCCTCGGTGACATATAAAGTAGCAATGTTGCTTACTTTTAACTTTTTAATGACCGACTGCTCAAGCGGTGAAAAATTTGTAATCTGGTATACCAGAATTACTAAACTTACCAGCATAGCGCTCAGCACTACGTATCGTTTTTTAAAAACCCGTTCTTTTTGCATATTCAATCCCGGCTCGTATCCAGTATTGGTCGTCAGGATCATCCCCAAACGGGCTTATACCGTACCAGCTGCCAAATTCTGCCCGGCTCGTTCCGGCTTGAGATTGCGCCCAACCAGCGGCCCTTAGCAGCACTGCATCGGTGATGCCCGCTGCGTGACCTACTGCGCCATAATTAAAATTGCCAAAATTGGCATACTGGCGCCCATTCTTTTTTTTATAATTCCATGGGCCACTAAGCCGAACCTGATGATAAAACCACACATACGTTAGCGCTGATGGTCCCCGGTGCAATCGCGCTATCATCATGTTATTTATGATAGCCATTATTATTTCCTTGTTTGTGTTTTACGTATTCCATTAACCAATAACAATTAGCAGCCTGGCTGAAAACTTTCCAGTTTCTTTAATTTTGTGACAGCTGTCGATATTTACTGGGAACAATAAAAATAATAGCGCCGCAAGCATGCGGTTATTAGTTTATTTGACAAATAAACGTTTGTTTAAATTTGATATTTTTATAATCCTATTTCCAGTTAAATTTTTTGACAAATATCCTGATGTGTTTTAATTGTTTCGTTTAATCTACGGATTCAAATTCAGCATTCTGAATGTTAACGGCAAGGGCTTTATTATGAAATTATTAAATGGGAAATTATTAAAACAGGTTGTTGGTGCCAGTCGGAATGGTGGCTGGGAGGGGTATTATGGTCATTCCGGTGGGGGATACAATGTGGGACATATAACATACGGCGGCCAGGGCGGCGGTTTTGTTGGAACAAATTCATGCGAAATGAATCTGGGTAATCTGATCAAAAATAACACCTGCGTTGCGGGGGTTGTTTCTGGTGCGTTATCCGGTGCGGCAGGTGGATTGAGTGGTGCGGTACGGGGCGCTGTGATTGGCTCAATCGGAGGGATGTGTTATTCCGACAGCAAAGGCGGCAATGGAAACGGTGGAGGCAGTGGCAATTATGGCGCTCAATGCTCATGGTAATAAGTAGCTCCTGGTTGCGGGAAATTATATTAATTCCCGGCGTTCTGTTGGGGTGGGTATTTCTGAGTTCATCAGAAGTAACACCGTCTGGCTGGCTGAGTATTTTACCAAAAGACATTGCGTGGTTTTGTGTAATATTAACATGTGTTTTCGGCTCAGTAGAGTTACTGATGAAGATTGCATTGCTAATTTTTAAACCAAAGCCATAAATTATCAGATTAATTACAGGCTCGCTTCATCGCTGAGAAATCCCCACCAATGAGCGGATAAAAAAGACAGGCATAGCGTTTTGTGATCTACTAATTTGTGCAACCAATTCAATGAGATCACCTCTATGCCTGCTTATCAAGTATGTCAGAATTTCTTTCGCGATGCGTTAGCACCGTTTCACAAATACCGACAAAAAGCTTTGCTGGATGCCACCATCGCACTCATCAATGGCGCATCTCTGACGCTGACCAGCATCGGACGTTATTTACCCGGCACGGCTCAGGTCAAAAACAAAATAAAACGCGTTGATCGTTTGCTCGGTAATGAATCTCTCCATCACGATATCCCCCTGATTTTCAGCAATATTATTTCCATGCTGACGGGCAGGCTATCTCTTTGTGTCATCGCCGTTGACTGGAGTGGCTATCCATCGCAGGAATATCATGTTCTCTGTGCCAGCCTGTTGTGCGATGGTCGTTCGATACCCTTGCTGAGTTGGATAGTTCCTTCGGAAAAACAGCAAAATACAAAGATACAACAGGCCTTTCTTAATACCTTTTCCGAAGCAGTAAACTCAAAAGCAAGGGTGATCATCGTCACGGATGCAGGGTTCCAGAATGCCTGGTTCAGGCACATAAAATCACCCGGCTGGAATTTTATCGGACGCATCAGGAGAAATATCCAGATGCGACTTGAGACCAAAGGCGAATACTGGTTCAGACGTCAGGCATTGCAGGCCAGCAGTAAACCGGAATATCCGGGGCCAGGAACGCTTACCCGCTCAGAATATGCGCGGTGCAATGGTCATTTTTATTTGCATAAAAGAGAGCCGAAAGGACGAAAAAATAAGCGCTCGCGTTGTGGTATAGCCAGACCATCACAGATAAAAGATGCCAGCTCGGCGGCAAAGGAACCGTGGCTCATCTTCAGTAGTACAGACGACTTCAGGCCACGTGAAATCATGAAGTTGTACAGCCGCCGCATGCAGACAGAGCAGAACTTCCGGGATGAAAAAAGCGAGCACTTCGGGTTCGGTCTGCGTGCAAGTTACAGCCGCCCGGCAGGGAGAGTACTGGTGCTGAGCCTGCTGGCGACGCTGAGCACAATAGTGCTGTGGCTTATTGGCTATCATGCT
>Ga0209463_1001687_pt1 | contig 13039 bp, 14 predicted proteins | sample AgamicMgSfrz_FD_187169 | JGI IMG/M metagenome (GOLD analysis project Ga0209463, IMG submission 187169) | Agave microbial communities from Guanajuato, Mexico - Mg.Sf.rz (SPAdes) (version 2) | ecosystem: Host-associated > Plants > Phyllosphere > Phylloplane/Leaf | place: Guanajuato, Mexico... | reverse complement strand
ATGGGGATGTATTTCACTCTCATGCTCCAATAGGTAAAATGAAGTTAGCGTTTTTTCTCACTTTAATCATACTGGTTGTTGAGTTAATTGGAGGTATTACCTCACACAGTTTAGCCCTATTACAAGATGCAGGGCATGTCCTAACGGATATAGCGGCTATAGGATTATCCTGGTACGCTATGCTTGAACCTCCCATGACTGAAGTCACAGGATTCCTGCTTCATTGAGAACTGCGTTCTATCAGAACGTCTTACACTCCCTCCATTACGTATCCTAAGATAGGTAAACAACATCTCTCGATGTTGACAGGCACATCCCGTAGTTCCTACGGTGAAAGAAGGTGCTATGCATTCAGCAATAGTCGAATGCCTTCTTCTTTAATATTTAAAGACGCATTGTCGTCTCTATCGTGATGTGTTCCACATGACGGACACACCCATACACGGTCAGATAATGAAAGGAGGGTATTTTTTTCTTTACAACCGTTACATTGCTTCGAAGAAGGAAAGAAGCGGTTAATTAAAATAAGAATTTTGTTCGCCCAGTTTGCTTTGTATGAAACAAACGTTTTAAACATACCCCAGCTTACATCGGCAATACTACGTGATAGTTTTCGATTTTTAATCATACCTTTTACGTTTAAATCTTCTAGAATGATGACTTGGTTTTCGTTCACCAATTTTCGAGATACTTTATGTAAAAAGTCTTTACGCATGTTGCTAATATGTAAATGCAGTTTTGCAATTTTTTGTTTTAGTTTTTGAAAGTTTGAGCTTCCTATTTTTTTATGTTTTAAGCCACGCTGTAATTTTGCTAATTTCTTTAGATTTTCTTTTAAATAGCGTGGATTATCTATCTTTTGACCATTCGAGTCAATTAAAAAATGGGTTAGACCCAAGTCACAACCGATAATTCCATTGGTCGGAATAGATGTAACGTCTATTTTCTCTTCTAACGGAATAATTTCTTCGCATTTTAATGCAATATAATACTGTCCACTACTGTGTCGAGTGACAGTCGCTGATTTAATTTTAGCTGTGAACCCGTTGTCCTTAAACATCGTAAGATGTTTCTTAGATAGTTTAACAGGAACTTTGCCCATTTTCGGAAGTTTCACTGTTTGCTTTTCAACATCAAAGGCAATATTTCCGTTAGTTTCTTTCGTTGTGTAGCTTTGTTTAGATTTATGTTTTGACTTAAACTTCGGAAACTTCGTTTGTCCTTTAAAAAAACGGTCAAACGCATCATCCACTTGTTCTAAAGCAGACTCCAACGAAAACTTATCAACTTCTTTTAACCAGTCAAAAGCAGGGTGCTGTTTCATTCCATTAAACGATTTCTTAAAACTACTATAATCTAAAGTTAGATTTGTAAGTTTATAGATTTCGATTTTTTCGTTCAAATAAAAATTGAACGAAAAACGAGCGCAACCAATGGTTTTAGCTATTTTTTCTTCCTGAGAAGGTGTCGGCAGAGCTCGCAACTTCAAACCGTAGTGACGTAACACCTTATTCTCTTTTGCTAATTCTTTATTGCGTTGTTCTACTGTTTTTCGAGCCATGTTTGACACCTCTCAATCTAATAATTATAACTATATACCTAATTAAATTACATAATTTATCTATATAACTAAAATTAACATATGTATTTTAAAAGAGCAAACGATATACTTACAGAAATAAAAATGCTCTAACCCATCACTAAAGTAACAGGTGTGCGGGCATTACTCATCAAATTAGTTTTCAGGAAAGCCAAGTTATTTTGAGAAAGATTGAACATGAAATGATACATCAAGGAATTAGGCATGTGACAATTCAACTGGAAAATGAAGAGCATCCACACGATGAATCTGATATTTGTGCTGCAACGGAGCATGACCATTCTCACTAATCTCACTAAGTGTTACATAAAAACAAAGTAAAAAGCACCTATGAAAGCTACACGGTTAGCTTATAAACATAGGTGCTTTTAGTATGTATTTTAATAAACTAAAGATTAATGATTTGCAAAATATATTTAACTAGAAAAAGACTAATAACTACCGCTAATTAAAGCATATGCAAATATACCTGACCATCCTAATCCAAAAAGAAAAAGAAGAATTCTCTTTCCTATAACAGGTGAAACAAAGAATAAAAGAACAAATATAATCTCATACCAATCATCTGTTCCATTGGTTACTGAACTTTCTAATGTTTCTTTTTTGACGAATATAGAACATGCCATTATAAATACTCCAACCAAAAGCATTACAAATAAGAATATTGTCAATCCCATAAAACTCTAGCCCCTCGTTATTAAATGTAAAACCAGAATTAATCATAGCAAGTAATTTAAAAATAATAAATAAAAACTTCTTTTCTTTTTATAAAGAAAAGAAGAATAAGAAAATCAAACTTCAATAACATTCCACCAATGGTTCCAAACAGAGTCCTTTAATTTTTCAAAACTCTGAAAGCATATATTTATATTGTGTTTAGATAGTTGTGAAACTGCTCCGTAAGTCTGTGTAATCCATTTGTATATAAGTGGCTTAACTTCAATGTACAAGTCACTATCTGTTTTAGAAATAATGTAACTTTCAGTACCATTTCCAGCCATCATACTAAGGACATCTAAAAACGATTTTTCACTGGTCTGCTCGTTATATACAAGAATGAAATACTGTTTTTCATTCTTTTCTAATACAAGTATGTGCTCATTAAACAATTCATAAAAATTTCTAGGATGCATAAAGCCTTGTTTTTGAAAATAATTCAGAATTACATCTTTCACATGAACCACTCCTTACATAAAGGTTAGGGTGCAAGACAAATATCCCTTGAGAATAATTTAAGAGCTTATGTAAACAAAGAAAGATAAATTAAAATTTTAAAGCTTCTTAAGTCCAATTCGATATTTGCTATATAAAGGAGGGGAAGGTATGTCAGATTATAGTTATGGGGAAAAAGAGTATGGTTTGGCAAATATTATTAACGATATAAGTTATAAAGCATCATTATCCGCTGAAGAAGCCATTGATGAGATGGTGATGGGGGAAGTAGAGAAAGTAGCATTAAAAGACATCTCTTTGCATGTAATTCCAGAGGTGGATAGTTATAAAGAAATAAAGATATTTACACACAGATTTGCAGTTAGGTTTCATGGTATGGAACGAGGGAAATACTTGAATGTGCTAACATTCCATTCAGAAAGTATGGTTAGTCAGGAATACCAAGCATTTTTGCCACATGATTTTGAAATTGTATATGAAGATAAGGGAATAGTTATTGAATCAAAATATGTTTTACAAAATGAAGAAGAGGCGCTTATTAATTATATGAATGCGATTAATTATCACTATTTATTTGAGAAAAAGTTTGAAAAAGAAGTAGTAAAACTGCTCAATAAAATAGGGTATGAGGTGGAAAAGGAGTCTTTTGAAGAGTAGAAGAAGTAGATAATTGTAAAAAAATTTTTTCAAGTCATTAATCCTTCGAAGGAAAATATTTTAATTACTAAAATATATAAGAGATAAATTCACATTGGAGGAAATTAAAATGACAACAAAAATTGCTATTAATGGTTTTGGACGAATTGGAAGAAACGTATTCCGTGCTGCTCTGTCTCGTGAAGGCGTAGAAGTAGTAGCTATTAATGATTTAACAAATGCTAATACATTAGCTCACTTATTAAAATATGATTCAGTACATGGAAAGTTAAATGCGGATGTGCAAGTTGATAACGGGAATTTAGTTGTTAACGGACGTACAATTCAAGTTTTTGCTCAACGCAACCCACAAGATTTACCTTGGGCTGAACTAGGTATTGATATTGTAGTAGAATCTACTGGATTCTTTACTAAACGTGAAGATGCAGCTAAGCACTTAGAAGCTGGAGCGAAAAAAGTTATCATCTCAGCACCAGCAACAGGTGAAGATATTACTATCGTTATGGGTGTAAATGAAGACCGATACGATGCGGATGCTCATAATGTTATTTCAAATGCATCTTGTACAACAAACTGCTTAGCTCCATTTGCTAAAGTATTAAATGACAAGTTCGGTATTAAACGTGGGATGATGACAACTATTCACTCATACACGAATGACCAACAAATTTTAGATTTACCTCATTCTGACTTGCGTCGTGCTCGTGCTGCTGCCGAGAACATGATACCAACTTCAACTGGTGCAGCTAAAGCCGTAGCATTAGTATTACCAGAGTTAAAAGGCAAACTTAACGGTGGAGCGGTTCGTGTACCAACTCCAAATGTTTCTCTTGTTGACTTAGTAGCTGAATTAGAAAAAGAAGTAACAGTAGAAGAAATTAATAATGCACTTAAAGAAGCGGCTGAGGGTGAATTAAAAGGTATTCTTGGATACAGCGAAGAGCCACTAGTGTCTGGTGACTATAATGGAAATAACCATTCTTCTACAATTGATTCACTATCTACAATGGTAATGGAAGGACAAATGGTTAAAGTAATTTCTTGGTACGATAACGAAACAGGATATTCTACTCGTGTAGTGGACCTAGTTGAATATATTGCATCTCAAAATTAAATTTAAGTTATAGAATCCTGAATACAAATTAATTGTATTCAGGATTTTTGTGTTCTCTCTAAGCTTAACTTTATAACTATAAGTATAATTAGAATTCCCTCATGTGACAATGTTGTAAGAACAAGATTACAACATTGTAAGGTAAATGTAAGGAGAAACGATGGAAGTCTCTTACAATTCCGTGATATAGTAATGGTATAACTTTACAGAAGGAGTGCTAGATATGCAATCTGTATTAGAAGTACAAGACGTTACAAAAACATTTGGAAGTAAATCAAACGAGTTTACTGCCTTACATAACATTAATGTGAAAATTGAAGAAGGTGAATTTGTTGGAATTATGGGTCCTTCAGGTGCAGGTAAAACAACGTTGTTAAATGTTATTTCTACTATTGACGAGCCATCATCAGGACGCATTTCTATTGATGGAAAAGAGATTACTCGAATGAAAGAAAAAGAGTTAGCTTTGTTTCGTAGAGAAAAGTTAGGCTTTATCTTTCAAGACTATAATCTATTAGATTCCCTTACAGTACGTGAAAATATTGCTCTTCCCTTATCACTTGCTAAAGTAAAAGCAAAAGAAGTGGATAAACGAGTAGAATCAATAGCCGCTAAGTTCGGCATACAAGGCATTTTAAATAAATACCCATATCAAATTTCAGGTGGACAAAAACAACGTTGTGCAGCTTGTCGCGCCATTGTTACAAACCCAAGTTTGATTTTTGGGGATGAACCTACAGGTGCCCTTGATTCAAAGTCTGCAACGGACTTATTAAACAGTTTGAAAAAATTGAATGAAGATGAAAAAGCGACTATTTTAATGGTGACACATGATGCATTTGCTGCTAGCTATTGTGAGCGTGTATTAGTCATTAAAGATGGAGTCTTGTTTAAAGAACTTCTTAAAAAAGGAAGACCACGTAAAGCCTTCTTTAATGATATCTTGGAACTGATGGGGCAAATCGGAGGTGACGATGATGAGCTTATTTAGTCTTGCCCTTCGCAACGTGCGCCGTAATTTTAAAGATTACTTCCTTTACTTTTTTTCAATGGTGTTTAGTATAGTAGCTTTTTATACATTCCAAAACATAGCAGCTAACTCACAAATGAAAGAAGCGGCTGAAGGCTCAACGACAATATCAACAGCCTTTACTGTTTCCAGTGTCCTCCTTATTTTATTTGTTGCTATCTTTATCATTTATAGCAACTCCTTTTTTACACGTAAACGAAAGAAAGAAGTAGGCTTGTATTCATTACTTGGTATTCGAAAAAGAAAGATTGCTCAAATGCTATTTTATGAGAATCTAGGGATGGGTGTTATAGCTCTTTTAATTGGTGTTGGTTTAGGAACCCTGCTTTCTCAAGGTTTTATTAAAATTCTGTTATGGCTAATGCAAGTAGATATGGAAATTACATTTGAATTTTCAATGAGACCAGTTGTCATTACAGCAATTGTGTTCTTAGTAGTCATATTATATACCTCTGTGCAAGCTTACCTATTAATATATCGTTTCAAATTAATTCAATTATTTCGTGCTGAAAATACAGGAGAGAAAGTGCCAAAGGGTCGTCCTATTCTAGCTATTACTGGTCTAATCCTACTAGCAGCAGGATATTATTTTGCTTACTATTTTATGGATTACGTGACGAAACCAGGAGGCATCCTGCTACCATTTATTATTCTAGGATGCACAATTATGGGAACCTATCTTTTATTCCATTTCTTTAGTGTCTTTTTCTTAAAGCTTATACGTAGCCGGAAATCCGTTTTTTATAATGGAATGAACATTATGTCTATATCTCAACTTATCTATCGCATAAAAGGAAATGCAAACTCTTTAGGAACCATTGCAACACTATGTGCTGTAACTATTGTGGCGGTAGGCATTTCAGTTGCCAACTATTTTAACCAAGATACATTTTTACAAAAAGCATTTCCATACAGTTACTCGTACATTGAAAAAAATGCAGAATCTCAACAAAGTGTTGCTCAAGTGTTAGATAAACATAAAGAAGAACATCCTATAACACTAAACGCAGCAATTAAGTATTTATCTGTGAAAGATGCTTATTCATATGATGAACGAAGAAAAGAGGATGTATTAAAACAAAAAGCAACGCAAGAAGTAACCGTTATATCTTTTAGTCAATATCAGACTTTCTTAAAAGAAATAGACCATAAACCAGTTAAAGCGTTAAAAGATAATCAAACCATTAAGTTAAATAGAGAATTAGATTCTTTGTATTTAAAAATGATGAAAATGAAACAACCAAAAGAAGAAATTCAATTACCAGTTGATAATAACTACAAAACATTCAGCGTAGTAAAAAGTCAGCCGTATCCCATACAGAATATGTACACAGCGGCTTATGTAGTATCTGATGATGTGTATAATAAAGTTGCTACTAAGGTACAACCTACTACGGTTCATATCGTGAATGTAGAAAAAGAGAAGAAATCAAAAGAACTTACAGAAGAAATAACACGATATACTGAAGTCAACGATTTTTATACACCTTATACAAGCAATATGAAAGCAATGGGAATTACTATCTTTATTGGTGGTTTTGTCGGTCTGGTATTCTTGCTTGCCACAGGTTCCATTATCTATTTCAAACAACTGGCAGAGGCAACAGTGGATAAACCAAGCTATGAGGTGTTGCGTAAAGTAGGTGTAACGAAGGCAGAAGTAAAGCGTTCTGTAGCTAAACAAATAGGGTTTGTTTTTTTACTGCCTTTACTAATTGCCTTGTTGCACAGTTACTTTGCTTTAAACACGGGTAAGGTTATCTTTGGTATTACGGATGTCACGCCTATATTTTGGGCATCAGGTGTTTACATCCTGATTTACATTCTATTTTATCTTCTAACTGTAAGGGCATATGTCCAAACTGTAACAGCAAAAGCTTAGAAAAAAGGAGAACTTCTTGTAGGTAAAGAAGTCCTCCTTTTTTAAGTCAAAGTAATTGGAGAATAAATGGGTTAATGAACAGATTTAAGGGAGCTAAGTTACTTATAGCTCCCTTAAGATAGTCGTTTTTTTGTTATATACTATGGTCGCAATGACTAACAGGCGCTATAATAGCTTTAGCGCCTGTTAGTAAGTCGTTTAGTAATATAGATTGGTTATTAGTATTTGCTAGATGAAAAATAAATATACGCGTATTTAAACAAAGCCTTATACATAGTTCATAAATGTTTTTAAACGTAAGCCAAAAAAGAGATAAAAGGGGGATATCAATGAAAAATGGCAAACCAGTAGATGAATTAACTATTGAGGATTTAAAAAAGTATCCTATATGGGAATGGTCATTAGAAAACGAAGATAGTGATGGAGATGAAACGTGGATTAAACCAAATAAAGAACAAAACTTTGTTGAAGAAATTAATGGGTCTGTGGTGCTTGCTAATGTTGCAATAGAGGGAGAAGGAAACTTCCCTGCTATGTGTAATTTAGAAATAGAAGAAACTCAAGCAGTTATTAGTTCAATTGTCTATTATAGAGAAGAATATAATGAGTATATTCATATTGAAGATGTAGTAAAAAGCATTAAGTTCCCGCTATCAATTAATATTGAATTAAGGATTAATGGTACTAATAAAGAACTCGTATTCTTAGCAAACAAAGTAGACATATTTAAAAATCAAATTACAACAGATATTGATTGAAAAAAGCTTGCTATATAATAGCAGGCTTTTTATAAATCTAAATGTCAAATGTATTAGCTCTTAATGTTCTTCATGTATTGGATATGAATTGAATCAAGAATAGCTTTAATATCTTTAACTAAGGCTGTCAAGGCAGAAGCAGAATCATAAGCGGCAGAGTATGCTACATTGATTTTAAAATCAATATTATAATAACCTGATTCTTCATCATAATAGAAATCTGATAGTGAAAATAAAGTACCTGGCACCTTTCCATGCTTGTGTTCGACATGTTCAAGCATTGTTTTAGTTACAGCAGCTAGTTTTAGCTCAGCGTATTTTTCTGCAAATCCATCTTTAATAAGTCTGTTTGCTTCTCGCTTATTAAGACGAAATTCTCTAGCGAAATAATCTTGATTAAACCCAATTTTTTTAAAAATACAAATTCCGCCACCTTCTAAAGAGATATCACTTTGATAATGGTCTACACGGTGTCTATCTAACGAGCTATTTACTTTTAATCTGAAGTTTGAATAAGTCTTTTTAGCTAGTTCCTCATTGGTGTAGGCTTTGTAATTAATGATTATTTTTTCAAATTTCTCTTTATCTACTTTATTATCTTGTAGAGAATCTACAACCTTTTTTTGTAAACCTTTGCTTTGAATAGTTTGAATTAAGGCATCGTAAATAAGAGGGTTGTCCTGGTTTGCGAGTAAAACTTCTTTTAACTCCATTAATTGTTTTCCTTCTTTGCTTAATAAATCAATTTTGTCTGTAGATTTTGTCATTTTCTTTTTCCACCTTTTTAAGATTTTATATATTTTAAATGATTTTATAAATTTGTGGGAGTTTTAATAAAGAAATCTTATATTCTATGTTTTTTCAAATCGTAATTTGGTAATATAGATAAGCTGTCGTATCCAGTTTTTAGAGAAAAAGATTGATTTTCACAAAAATAAAGATATGATAGGGGAAAAGTTGGAGGAATATTCCATGTTGAATTTACTTATTTTGTTCGGATTACGGAAACCTAAAAAAACTAAAAAAATGAATCAGAAGCAGAATGATGTATATAAGGACCAAGATAATGATGATGTTAAAAGAATAACGGAAACAATCCAATATGTTCTTACAAAACACTAAACTTCTGAAAACCGGCTATTTATCAGTCGGTTTTTCCTATTTTTCAATACAAAAAGATACAGCAAAAACAAAAGCTGTATCTCATAGAATTGTAGTGTTATTTATTTTCGTGGTTTGGAAATGTTTCTTCGTACCAAATGTCAGTAGATTTTATTGTATGTTCCTTCTTTTGTTCTGAATTTATATGTTCAGATGGTACTACAACTAAATTACCGACTTTATTCCGCTTTAAAACTACAGCAGGTTCGTGGTTAAGCCTACGTGGAACTCTTCCATATCCTCTATACCTTAATATGACGGTATCTCCAGGTTTAATTTCTTTCCAAAGTAAGTCCATAATATTCTCCTTTACGCAGTGTAGCAAAGATTAAACTTAATAGATTTCGTAATAAAATTAAAGGTAGTAAAACCCAAAAAGACTTACTAATTCGCGCTGTTAAGTAAGATGTTATTTTGAATAGTCTTTTCGACATTAACATCGCATTCTTGTACAGTTCGAGTAATATTGTCGTTTTTGTGATGAGATTGTACAATTAAATTACCTGCTTGGTTTCTTTCTAATGCAGTTGCGCTAACGCCATCAAGGAATTTAGGTACTCTAACGTTCCCAGTATGAACTAGTTGTACAGTATCACCAGGTTTAATGTCTTCCCATTTAATTTTCATAAAGACGCTCCTTCTACGGTATACGTTTTTTTATATTATAGCTTAAAATCAAAAGTTTTTGGGAATATATGCTTTTAAAATCAGAATAATAATAGTTTTTAAGTAAAGATACCGATTATAAGCTTAGTACCTAAACTTAAATAAGCTCTATTTAAATTTAACAAATGAAGGATGTACTAATATAAGTAAAAAGATAGAATACTTTACTCTTGGAAAACAAGAGAGTAAAATAATTTCACGTACATCATTTGTAATGTAAAAGACCGTTAGAAGGCAAGGGTAATGCCCTAATCCAAATTTTCCATTTGCGGGAGCCCTTTAACTAAATGTTGAAGGGTTTTTATTAACTTAAAACCATAAAATATAAGTACAAGACATTTAATAAATTGTATATAATGTCGAGGTAAGGGGATTGTTTAAGAACAATCTCCTTTATTGTTCTATATTGGCATCTTTTAGGGAGAGGAAAGGAATAAGGTTTTCAAATAGAGAAGTAGTTAGGTATCAATTTGTAGAGGAGTGCGAACATGCGGCTACTATCATACAATATGGGACAAGGTTTGTTTAACAACGAAGAATACGAGGATTTTGGTAATTTTAAATTGTTTATTACGAAGAGAAGCTGGGTTGGGAAAACTTATGTGGGACCCAAAGATGGAGAAGATTTTTTAAAGGAGTTAAAAGAAAGCAAAGATTTTTTTTCATCTCTAAAAACACAGGGGTTTACTCACAGTTCCAGCGGAATTTCTTTTGTTATTGATTCCTCTGTTTTTAAAGGAAAAGAAGAGTTCTCTGCAAGCTTAATAGAACTTCTAGAAGAAATAGATGATTTAGATGATGGTATGATAAATAATGCAAACAACATTGAGATGAAATACTGGAAAAAACTAAAGATGTTTGCTGATAAGTTAGAGTACCACCCATATTTATTTAGGTGGCACCTAAATAATAAAACACATCCATTTGCTGAACGACTAAAAAAGCACCTTTTGGATGTGGTTCATGCAAGAGCAAGTAAAATACCAAAGATGATTTTAAAAGAGTTAAAAGGCATTGCTATGGAACAAACTAAATTATCTCTTAAAAAACTTCAAGGTGACAAAGTAGCAGTAGCAGAGGAAATAAATAATAAATTTGATGCGTATAAAATTAAAGAAAAAGCAATGTTAACGCTGAAAAATGAAACACAAAAATATCTGCTAGCGTTGTTTAAATATACTTGGTCGGAAAGTAGCTTATTTTTTGCAACCGTGCATTGTGTTAATCTCTATTTTTCCATTTTAGAAGAAAAAATGGTTACCGAAATAAGTGCTGAAAATGCCTTTACCAATACTAGAATTCTCATAAGTATTACACGAACTCAATATAAGAACGAATTGTTTTTTAATTTAATAAGCGATGGACTGGCATTTCCTGTTGACCTTACTGAACACGAAAGTTATAAAGAGTTTAAAGGGTGTACGTTTGATGACCTTATTATTGATTGTCAGACACATGTACACAGTTACTTTAAGGAAATACAACGTACTGGTGCTGCACCTTTTCTATTAACCCTTATAAAGGAAGAAAATAATCAAGAAGATATATTGGAGATAGGCGTACTTAAAGAAATAGTAAAATGGGCTTGTAGGAGAATAAAAAAGCAAATTAGTTTAAATAAGCTAACTACATGGTCCCATACAGTTACCTCACAGTATTTTTTTGATATTGGAATTAAAGAAATGAGGTTTTTAGACCAATCTACAATTGATGGACCAGAAGGCGAAGAGCTTAGTCTACTGGTTTCAATACTATTTAGGAATGAACAAACAGAAGAGTTACTTAGAATGTACTTCCCTTTGTTAGGAGCTGATTACTGGGAAGATTTAAATGTATATCAATGTGCTGTTATCGCTTATGCAGTCTGTCTGTATCATGATTACTTATATACCGAACATCAGATAACGCCAAAAACACCACCTGAAGACAAGGAAGAGGATTTAGGAGCCCAGTATAGCCTTGTATTTAAAAAAGAATCACTTGCTAAGAAAAGCGTTTCTAAAAGAGAAGGAACTAATCGAAAAGGGAGTAAGAGAAAGAGTCATTGGGTATCTTTTCATTTTAGAAAACAACATGTAGATTTTGTAGCGGGTGAAGTTGTTCGGAAGACAGCGAGTAAGTATGGATTTGAGAATATACCTAGAGGATATACGTTTGTGGATGCCTTTTTAAAGGGAGATGCGGAGAATGGAGCGGAAATGTTATCTTCAGATATTTCAGCTATAGATGTTCTCTCCAAAACGCTACAAAAAGCCAAACAGATGGAAAGAATAATACAATAGCAATAAGGAAATTTAAAATAAAGTCTATTAGAACCTAATAACCTAAATGTCAGTAAGGGTTCTAATAGGCTTCCAAGTAGGGTCTTTTAAGTCGGTTTTAGATGGTTTCCTTACACAATCTAAAAGGTTTTTGTCTGAAGCGCCAAAATGTAGGAAATTTAGTTGTGCTTCGATAAGTGATGGTTTATTAGCTCCTCCATCATAATCTGGCTCATTAAACTGTAGTTCATCATCTTCCCAAAAGCAAATACTACAAATATCGTAAGTTCCGGGCAGCTCCTCATCTAACGTTTTATATCCGCAACAAGGACATGTATAGTTCATTTAAATTCTCCTCTTGTTCAATATATGAAGGCTTATCTTCTTTTGAATTATCTAAATAAAAACAATTTAAATCAAATGATAAATTTTTATTTCGAGAAAAAATAATTTCACGTACCTTATTTTAAATAACAAAACAATATAGCCATTAAGATAAACTTATAATAAACATTATTAGAAAACAAAAATAATAAAATCTATGTACAATTAGATGTATGATTTAAAATTATTATCTTCCCCCACATGTGATTTTTTAAAAAACATTAACTAAACATTAACTAAACATAAACGCCTCGCAGACTGAAAAGTAAATATATAATTAATTTAGGCTTTTTTGTAGTTATATGACTAGTTATGTCATGTTAAAGGTAAGAGTTTATACTATGTAGAATAGG
>Ga0209463_1001685_pt1 | contig 13051 bp, 9 predicted proteins | sample AgamicMgSfrz_FD_187169 | JGI IMG/M metagenome (GOLD analysis project Ga0209463, IMG submission 187169) | Agave microbial communities from Guanajuato, Mexico - Mg.Sf.rz (SPAdes) (version 2) | ecosystem: Host-associated > Plants > Phyllosphere > Phylloplane/Leaf | place: Guanajuato, Mexico... | reverse complement strand
AAAAGTATGCCAATAACATCATTGGAAAACGAATAAGGCGTATAGAACTTGATAAATCATAATTAGAAACAATAAATGATGCAATGGCTGTAATAGATACGATAATAACCATAACGTTACTCACAAGACCTGCTTGAACAGCCGCCTGTCCAATTACAATCCCTCCAACAATTCCTATGGTTTGTCCAATGGGTTGTGGTAAGCGAATACCAGCTTCACGTAGCATTTCTAGTGTGATTTCCATTATAAAAGCTTCTAATAAGGGAGAGAAAGGGACTTTGACTCTAGACGTTGCAATAGAAGTGTATAAATCTATAGGAATGATTTCAAAGTGAAAAGACACTATAGCAATATAAAATGCCGGTAAAAAAATGGCTATAATAAATCCTGCAAATCGTAATAAGCGAAAAAATGAAGCAATGAGCCAATGAATATTATAATCATCTGGAGTTTGAAAGAATCCAATTAAATTCATTGGAACAATCATTGCACCAGGGGATCTATCCATTAACACTGCTACTTTTCCATCGAGTATATGATTTGAAATGGCATCTGGGCGTTCGCTTAAATAAGCTTGTGGAAAAGGAGTCCAATTTTGATCTTTTGTATAATTAGATAGTTCTCCAATACTCAATACTGCATCCGTTTTAATTCTACAGATTCTAGTTTCTATTTCTTGGACTACATCTGCGTTTGCTACATCACCTAAGTAAATTAAATAAACTACTGAAGTGGCTCGTTCTCCAATCGTCAGCTTTTTGATCTTTAACTCTGTTGAAGGAAGATATCGACGAATTAAGCCTATATTTTTTGTGGCATTCTCAATAAATCCATCATGTGAGCCTTTAATAGTAACTTCTGAAATGGGTTCTTGAATTGCTCTTTCTGCCCAGCCTTTTGTATTTATTAGAAGTGACCGCTTTTCTCCTTCCATAAATAGAACACATTGACCCTCAAGTAATCCTTCTTTAATTTCATTCCATGTAAATACTATTTTGGTATGAGTAGCAATAATATTAGAATTAAATATTTGACTGTCTTCATTTACTTCTTGTAGTAATGGTGTAACAACATTGCTTTTTAAAGCGACACCATCTGTAAGGCCTTCAAAATAATATAGTAAAATATTCGTGGTTGTTTTTAATTGCAAAGGATGTTCGATTAAATCTGCACTAATATCAAAGATATTATTTAATGTATTTTTAAGTTCTTTTAAGTTACTTGTTTGGATGTTTTTAATGTTTTTATCTGTTTTAGTTTCTAAGGTCTCTTCATTTAAGGACAAAATTGACACCTCTTTAATATATAACGATTAGTTGTATTTATTATTTTTAGTTGAGGGAATTTTATTCACAAATTTAAACAAATTTGGAATGGAAATTAATAATTGAGAGTAAAAAAGTAGAGGTAATTTGTGTGGAAATCTAAGTATCAAGATAGAATTGAAATTTGAATGATTATAACAAAAAAGAACCCTTGTAAGGCTCTTTTTCATAGTTGGTAAATATGTTGTCAACAATAGAGGGCAATTAAGGTAGTAATTTAGATGTCTTTAAGTTAATCAGTTGAATTTTGTAGGAAGAATTCTTTTTGTCATATTTTAATGATCGATTAAAAAGACATTACATTTATTTGGGTGTTCTAGTGTATTTAAACTTTGCATGCTAACAATTTTTGTTTAGGGACAAAATATTTTTTCTGAATTGACAGAAAAATTAAAGTGCAAAATTCCTATTGGTTATTTTGGTAGGTATCAAATATTTCTTTGGCCTTATTTTCTTGATGTTACCGTACATTTATATGTTTCTAAGGGAAAGAATTACTTTTATTTTTATTACCCTCTATTGTTTGATTAAGATGGTAACATGAAATTAAAACGTTTACAACCAGAAAATAAAGAAAAAATATTAAAATGAGACTTTTTTCGACAATTTTTCTACGTTAATATCTAATATTTTTATAGGAAAGGGTGGTGGAAAACGTACCCTTTTCCTATAAGATGTTTTGTAGGAATTAGATATAACTAAAGTAATAATAGCCTAAAATTAAAATGAAATTCCATGAATTTGAGCCCAAAGTCATGAAAACCATTGATAACGTTATAATTGAATTTTTGAACCGTAAGAGTTTTAAAAGTAAGGTCAAACTTTAGTCCACTTTGCGTTTCTTCCTTTTGTAACTAGCTTAATATGCCCAAATAATTGCAAGGAATTTAAAGCCTTACTAATTGTACTCTCTGCAATGTCTGGATATGTGTTACGAATACTTTCCTTAGTAAAGGGTTGTTTTTGTTTAAGTATAAAATCCTGAATTCTCTCAACTTTAGTATGTTTACATATAGAATCTAGAACAGTGTTATGCAGATCTTTGTAAGCCTCTAATATAATAGCTAAAAACGTTTTTAACCAAAAGCTACTATTGTGTTCCTCGCAGTACCAATTTACCGAAGATTTATAAATCGAATTGTAATATTCAGATTCATTTTTCTTAATATACTTATCCAAACATACATATTTTACAAATGTATGTCCACTCTTAATTAGCAGCAACTGCATTAACATAAATGCTAGCCTGCCATTACCTTGATTGAAAGGGACTATGCAATAAAAATTTAATATAAAACGAGCTATTAATAAAAGCGAATGTAGCCCCTTACTAGTATTTAATGAGTTGTATTGATCACATAATTGCTCCATAAACTGTGGAATGAGTTCATGTGGAAGAATGCGGTAACTATTCAAGTGCATTCCATGCTCAGGAATACCTGGAATAATAAAAGATTTTTCACGCCATTTGGCACTGTCAGAGGTAAGGTAATGTATTAGTTGAAAATGTAATTCCTGTATAGTTGCTGGATTAATTGATAAAGTACAGGAGTTTTTATGTACAAAAGAAAGTGTTTGATAATAACAAAAAATAGCATCTTCAGAAATATTTTGAGGTACTATATCATCTAAAATAAGTTCTTTTAATCTTTTATTAGGAACTTTTATATCCTCATAAATAGTTGTGAAATTTTTTATGTAATGTAGTGGTATAGTTTTTTCTAAACTATTAAATATGTCAGGGTTTTGTTCCTGATAAGCAGCTAATTTTCCTTTGAATTCGCTAATTTCACTTATTAAATTGATTAACCTCCTTTTTAATTCAATATTTTTATACTTATCATCAAAAAAATCTCTCATTTTTGTTCCCCCTGTAACCCCTTAACACGTTGTTGCATATATCATTCCATTCCATTCTAAAGGTGTTTCATGACATCATTATCAAATAACGACATTTTTGTTCTGATTTTGATCTTGTTTTAGAATCTATATTTTTATTTGATAATAAAAATATAAAAGTTATAAAAAAGAATCGTTAGGATTCAATTTTAATAGGCATAATCCTAACATCAAATGTACAAATGTACAATAAAAAAATAAAAAATATAAAACTATCGACTCTTTTAAAAGATTATTAAGTAGTTGTGGCTATAGATATGTTTTAGTTTTAGAGTAAATATTGAAGTGGCAATAAATTTTTCATGGTTGAAAAAATAGATAAACTATTAATTTGTGACAGTTATGTGCCTAATCTATTCATTTGTTATGATGAGAATTCCAAAATTAAATCCTAACGAGCTTAACTTTCTATATTTAGGATAAAGATTAGGGGAGGTATGTTGATGAAATGTACCATTAAATATAGATATATGTAACGTTCAACACTTGTATTGTAAAATATTTTGACATGAGTTAATTTAGATACTAGGTACAGGAGCATTTAATAAAAATTCAGTAAAGTACCCTTTAAACGTTTCACCCTAAAAACGTTTATATTTATTGGAATTTCAAGCACACTGAAGTTTTTTGTTTGTTCCTGTACCTTATTAGGTAAAAATAATACAATAAATTGATAGAATGTTATGGGGGAATTGGATTTTTAATTCTCTTTTTCTTACTTTATATTATCAATCTCTAGATGATTTGTTTACAGTAAGGATTCAAAGGATAGAAGATGACTATTCCAAAGTACATAAAGTTAAGTTGGATATCTTAATGATTTTATTGTGTTTTTAGGGTTTAGAAAATATGTGTGAATTTAACCTTGGAAATGACTTGTTTGTATGTTATATAGCAGAAATGTGAAGTCTGGAAGAGACTGATTTAATTAGTTTCTTCCAGACTTTTTTTACTTTAAAAACGTATTTTTTTAGCATGAGGGTAAATATAATTCTTTAAATTAATATTTGAATTTTTTGTGAAATAATGTAAGGATTTTATTCCTCTATTAATACATAATGTTACAAAATAGAGTTATTGTATTTATTTTATTGATATATAAGATTAAAAATAATAATAAATGTATCAATGTATGAGAGATATTAGTATATTTAATAGCAATTTGTTCGTTTATCTCTATATTGCTATTATATTAGCGATAACAATAATATATTGGGGGGACAAGAATGAATTTGAAATTAACATCTAAATTTGAAGGATTAAGAAAAAGTAAAAAAGGAATTGGTGCCTGTATTTTAGCTGCAGGGGTGACGGCTATTACAATGATACCTCAAAGTGCGTATGCACATGGATTTGTTGAAAAGCCAAGCAGTCGTGCTGCTTTATGTAGTCAGAATTATGGAGCATTAAATTTAAATTGTGGAAATATAATGTACGAACCTCAAAGCTTAGAAGCGCCTAAAGGATTCCCAGATGGTGGACCGATTGATGGGAAAATCGCTTCGGCAGGAGGACTGTTTGGAGGGATTCTTGACCAACAAACATCAAATCGCTGGTTCAAAAATACGATTAAGGGTGGAGCAAATACATTTACATGGAAATATACAGCTGCACATCCTACAAGTAAATGGCATTATTACATTACAAAAAAGGGATGGGATCCTAATAAACCATTAACACGTGCTGAATTAGAACCAATTGGAACTGTGAAACATGATGGTTCTGCCGCATCAAATAATTTAACACATACAATTAACGTACCAACTGATCGAAATGGTTATCATGTTATTTTAGCTGTATGGGATGTAGCAGATACTTCAAACGCGTTTTATAATGTAATTGATGTAAATCTAGTAAATAATGAAACTCCCGATACAGTAGCTCCAAGTCAACCAACTGGATTAAATGCGTCTAAAGTTTCTGCCAATAGTGTTGCACTAACATGGAAGGCTTCTACGGATAATATAGGTGTAAAGGAATATCAAGTGTTACGCAATGGGGAAGTAATTGATACGGTACCAGGTACAACATTTATTGATAAAAAACTAAAAGCAAATACGGAATATACCTATACAATAAAGGCGTTAGACTCTGCTGGAAACATATCAAAAGAAAGTGAAGAACTAAAGGTTAAGACAACAAATGAAATCCCAGATATAGAAGCTCCGACTCAACCGAAAGGATTACATAGTATGAGTACAACAGCAACAACTGTTGACTTGATGTGGAGTCCGTCTGAAGATAATGTAGGCGTAGACCATTATATTGTATATAGAGAAAGCGCTGGAGTTATGAATAAAATTGGTACAACGGATAACACATCCTTTATGGATAAAGAATTGAAGGCTAATACATCGTATAAATATGTAGTGACGGCGGTTGATTTAGCTGGAAATGAATCTAGTAGAAGTGATATTTTGAATGTAACAACAAAGTTAGAGGATCCCACATATGAAAAATGGGATGCAAGAAAAGCATATACAAAAGGTGATAGAGTAGTACATGAGGGAAAAGTGTATGAAGCAGTTCAAGATTATCAAGGCAATGGTGACACAAATTGGATTTTTGCCCTATCGCTTTGGAAGCCAGTTTTGAATAAATGATAAGTGGGAAAATATAGTTAACATTTTTGGGTTTTTCTTTGAAGTAAAGGGTCGTTCCAAATATAAATCCCTGAATGGTTTAAATGATATGTTAATAAATTTAATCACCATCCTAATGTTTACGAAATGAAATCAGAAAAGAATCCTAATGGTATTCCATTAAAAAGGAACTCCAATGGGATTCTTTTATTTTCTAATTTGTAATAGCGTATATTTTCACAGTGAATTTGCTAGTGGCACCAATTGGACTTGCGATATAATATTTAGTATTTGAGTAAGCCTCAGTCCTAGATCCATGTGAAATATTTTTCCAACGAATAGAATCGGTACCTAAGGAAACATCAATCATTACATTGAAAGAGATAGTAGAAGGATGATCTTTCTCTGAAGGCTCAATAAACCATTTTAATTCTTTAGTTCCTACAGGTAAATTATCAATTTTAAAGTTTTGACTAGAACGATTTTGTTGTCCAGATAAAGGACTAGATTCGGATGGGATTTGCGAAATTAATATCTCTTTTTCATTCGAATGTACACCATTTAATTTAATGATACTATCAATTAAACCTGGCCCAGGAAAATCAGCTGCGATAATACCAGAATGTCTAACTCTACCTTGTTGTAAGAGTTCGGTCCCAAGTGTATTCATCCCACCATAATATACTTGCCCATTTCTATCGCGGGGGAAATCACTCCACGCATTAGTGTAATTCGTTTGAATCAACTTAGGGCTACTATCAGTATTTCTATTCTCTTTTCCGCTTGCAACAAACCAAGGATATACATTATTTAAAAATGCGGCTGCACCACCCGTACCACTAAAATGGTTAAGATATATTTTTCCATTATTAAAGTTAGTATTTGCACTTTGTAGATGAGTTTTTATTGCATTCCATTTTTCATATATTTCGTCTGGTCCGCTTCCAATTTCAAATTTATCTTGTATATTCAAACTATCGTAATCAATACCGTATAATTGAGAGGATGCAAAGTTTTGTAAGACTACAATTTTACCTCGGATATCTCCTAAAGTAGGGTTGTTTCTGTCTATAGCTGGTACGGAATTAGGATCCCAAAAATATGAAGCATTAACGTTTTTATATTTTAAAAATATTTCCTCAAATGATGAAGATCCACTTGCAGGTGTAGTTTCTTCTTTTAAGCGCATTAAAATTGTTTCAGTCGGATAATCTTTTAAAAATTGAATTGCATCTTTTAATACATCTTCAAACACTGCTTTTTGATTTACAATGCCATGGTACATTGCAAAAGAATCTTTTACACGTTTCACACGCATATCTACATATCGAATTCCAGAATTTAATTGTTGGGGTAAACTCATAGTTTGATTTCTTGTCAAATTTTCATCAAGAAAACTTGCGCCATGTAAAGCCATTGTGCCATGAGTTCCTGGAATAGATATTTCACTTAATTTTGTTGAATCTGCTACTTCTGACATCCACGATGGATTTTGATAACCTAGATTGGGTTCATAGGAATAACCTGGATGACTATCAGCTAAAATAGTTGATGGTGTACCTAAACTTGCTAGTGTAAAACAAGTGAGGATGCTAATTTTAAAGAAATTTTTTATTTTGTTCATTTTATCTCTCCTGACCTTTACATAATAGCTATAATAAGATGGTTTTTGACTATATTTATTGTTTTCTATTCCTAATGTAATGAATTTTTGTAATTGAAAAAGGGGTAGTGAGCTAACTTGAGATATTATAAATTTACTGTAATGAATTGTATCTAATAGCCAAACGGATTCTTAAAGAATAGTAGCATAAAAAGGTGAAAAATAAGCTTTTTGCTGTATTGTATACAAACAAAACAGAAGCCTTAAAAAGACTTCTATTTTGTGACATATTATGAATGATAAGGTGGTTAACAAATTAAGATAATGTGAGTGAGCGGTAAAAATCTATTTATAGCTGTTTCAGGAATTTCTTATAACAAGGCTATTCAGGAAAAGTGGTCCCTACAATGCTAATAAAAATTAAAACATACTATTCATTAAAACTTAGACTAACTACAGTTGCGATAGATTGGGCTGCATGTTCCCAGCTTCCATCTATAACTTTACCAATCTGCTGCCCAAGTGTATTTAAATCATTTGGATTAACTGGAATTCCATTATACGCAGCAAGAATTGATAAAAGTGGAGCAGCAAATGGTGTCCAACCACCTCTATCAATATTAAATACAGGCTTATCTACTACTTTTCCATCTTGCACAGTAAACTCATAATAAAATTGATCATCTGGACGGAAACTTAAATGATGAGAAATTTGTCCCTTAACATATTTTTTTCCTCCACCTAGATTTACTACTTCTATTTCTTTTACATTAAATTCATGCTCAAATACTTTTATTTTTTTGACTTCTGGACCATTTAAGGCAGCATTAACAGCTGTTTCTAAATTATTTTGTGCTAATGGTTGAATACTCATTTGTGCCTCTTTTTGTTGGATAGGAGCCTCTTTTTCTGCAGCAAATACTGATGTAGAAGGTAGTGCACCTGTAGCTAACGTAGCTGCAAGTGCTGTTGTCATCATGATTTTTCTTTTCATCTTCATAGTTTATCTTCCTCTCTTAAAGTTTTGATATATAATCTTTTAAAGACTGACATTGTGTAATATTCTATTTCATAATGCACAAAAAACTGGTTTAAGAATTATGTCAGAGAATTAAAATTATATATGTATTTTAGATGATATCTATCTACACATATTTTTTCAATTTTTAGACAAATATAATGGTAATGACTTCTTAAGCGTCAATTTAGTACCTTGTTTATATATAGAAATCCTATAAATAAACTAATTCTATAGTGAATGTAATATATTTGATATCAAATGTCGTACATAATGCTATAAAATTTCACAATTTTTTATTTTAAAGAATGGAGCAATAGGGATTCTAATTGCAAGGGATACGGGAATAGCCTAATCAATTAGAGTTTGAAAGAATTCTTTTCTTAGGATTCTCTCACTTCTAAATGAAGTGAAAGAGGGGGTAGTTCAAAATAATGAGAAAGAATCAAAGTTATGATGTATTGAAAGAAAAGAGAAAAGAGCGTACTAATTTTCCGAACCGGGGTTAAATGTCAAAGGTTCGAAATAGTCTTCTAAACCTTGAAATAACAGGTAAAAATAATAAGCACTCACGTAGAAGTGCTTATTCAAATTCGATTTCTGTTTTACCATCTGATGTGAAGTATCTTATGGTTGTTTTGTCGTATTCTTGCAAGCCACTCTGCGCAACGGCGTCTTTTAACTTTGTTCTCGTTCTGTAGCCGAAATTTTTCCGTAAGCCTTCGTCAGCATTTGACAATGCTGTTTTGTCAACGAAAACATATAAGACATACAAGTTATTTTCTTTATTTAATTCAACCGCTGTTACAGTACCACCGAAATATTCTATAATCTCCTTGGTTCTACGTTCAATACTTTTCGTCATTCGTGTCTGCTCATCTTTTGGTTGTTCTGTTTTCACCGTTGTTTGTTGTGTTTTTGACTGCTCCTGTTGAACCATTTCTTTTTCACCGCAAGCTGCTAACATTACAATCGATAAACCAACTACTAATACTAATTTCTTCATCATCTAAATCCTCTCAATGTTAATATCTAAATATTATCATAAAATGAAATTTATTACTGAATATGGAGTGATATGTAATGCTTTTCATGGGTATGAATTATGTGGTGTCACCTATTGTAACAGTTAAAATGTTAGTACTTATCTTTCTTAATAACTTTATATATTTGACTTCGTGAAAAGCATTTTAATGGATTGTTTTAGCTTAATATAAAAAGAGAACGCATTATTATTTACGTCCTCTTTTTATATATTAGATAAATTAAAGCAGAAACTTTTATTTTAATTATGTAGATTCACGAATAATTAAGTTAGTAGGATATTCAATAATTTTACGTTTAATAGATTCATCTGTATTTATATATAGTAGTATCTCGTTAACGGTACGTTTACTCAGTTCAACAATTGGAATATCAATAGTACTAATTGTTGGGGTTGTAACTGTACAAATTAATTGATTATCATAACCACAAACAGCTAAGTCAGTTGGAATAGAATACCCTTTAATAGTAGCTCCTTTAATGACTCCAGCAGCAACTTGATCATTTCCAGTAAATAATGCAGTAGGTTTATCTTTTAATTTATCTAGCTTCTCAAAAATTTTAAATCCATCATTAATAGTAATTGCATCTCCAAATAGCCAATTTTTATTGAATGGTAATTGTTTTTCTTTTAAGGCATGCAGATAACCTTGTTGGCGTTTTAATTGTGCTTGACTATTAAGAGAGTCAAAACAAAAGCCAATTTTTTTATGACCTTTGCTTATTAAATGTTTAACAGCTTTGTATCCAGCTTCAAATTCATCGTAACAAATTATCGGAATAGGTGCATTTTCCTCATACTCATTACAAAGTATTATGGGCCCATATGCTAAATAATGCTCTATATTTTCCCAACTATTTTCTAGGGATGCGAGAATTACACCATCTACAGCTTTATTCTTTAGTAATGAAAGTAATTCAAGCTCTATTTTTTTCTCATAAAAAGTCTGATAAATTAGCAATTTGTAATTGTGTTTTAATAATTCTTTAGAAATTTCTCTAGCTAATTTCCCGAAAAAAGGATGATCTATATTTGGAATTGATAGAGCAATGGTTTGTGTCTTATTTATCCTAAGATTCCTAGCAATAGCACTAGGAGTATAGTTGAATTCTTGCATTACTTTTATTATTTTCTCACGTTTTTCTGAATTTACATAAGGATGATTATTTAGAACTCTTGAAACCGTAGCATTTGATACATTACATAATTTAGCTATTTCATTAATTGTTACCATAGAGAAACCCTCCGTAAAAAATATGTTGACATGTAATCGATAACATAAAATATAGTCTACTCATGATTTTCAAAATAATTTCTTAGAGGTGATTTAACGTGAAAACTCTTACTACAATTTCTGGACATAGTAAAGACAATTTAGCTTTATTAAAGTGCCTACAGGGGGAAACAAAAGAAAAAGAATTTGAAATTAGTAATATATTGCCGAATCACAAGATGAAAGAGAAATTATTTAGGGAAAACAAATTGAAAATAGATATTGATATAGAAAAAGATATTTTCAATTATAGCAGAAAAAATATACAGAAAATAGAATTTATGCCAGTTAATCGGTTGATTTCTCAAGATGAGGTTGAAAAAATTATTGGAGTTTTAAAAGATGTTTTACCAACAGGTCAATTTACAAGTGGACCATTTTCAAAAAAGCTAGAAGAAGTAATCGGAAGTTATTTAAATAAAAAGTTTGTAATTGCAACAAGCAGTGGTACAGATGCCCTTATGGTGTCATTGTTATCTATTGGTATTCAGCCTGGAGATGAAGTAATTATGCCAGCTAATAGTTTTGCGGCTACTGAAAATGCCGTGTTAGCAGTCGGAGCAAAACCTATATTTGTAGATATAGATCAGAAGAGTTATTGTATTGATCCATCTAAAATAGAAGAAGCTATAACCCCAAAAACTAAATGCATTTTACCTGTACATTTGTATGGTAAACAATGTGAAATGAAAAAAATTCGTGAAATTGCTGATATATATCAATTAAGAGTTATTGAAGATGCATGTCAAGCTATTGGTTCTTCAAATCTTGGAGAATATGGAGATATTATTGTCCTTAGTTTTAATCCATATAAGAATTTTGGTGTATGTGGTAAGGCAGGAGCAATAATTACTGATAATGAAACTCTTGCCATTCGTTGCAATCAATATAGTTATCATGGATTTGAAATTGATAAAAAAAATAAAAAGGTATTAGACTTTGGATTCAATTCTAAAATTGATAATTTGCAAGCAGCTATTGGTTTGGAAAGAATTAAGTACTTATCATATAACAATTTAAAAAGGGCGTATTTAGCTCAACGATATATACGTGATTTAAAAGAATTAGAGGATAGAGAACTAATTAAGCTACCTACAATGACAGAAGATAATGTCTGGCACCTTTTTCCGATTAGAGTTGAAAATGGAAGAAGAGACGAGTTGAAAAATAAATTGTACCAATTGTATAACATTGAAACAGATATTTATTATCCGATATTATCTCATAAACAAAATACTAAGTGGATAAAGGAAAATGATTTGCAAAACAATATGTTAAATACAGAGCAAGTTCATAAAGAAATATTACATTTACCTTTACACCCAAACATGATGTTAGAAGAGCAAAATTTCGTTTTGGAGGGATTATTCAATGTCAATAAGTAATGAAGTTTTACAGTCTTTAAATTTTGAAAGATTACCACAAGTTAAAAAGCCTAAGTATGTAGTGTTCTGTGATTTTGATGAAACTTATTATCCTCATAACATGGATGATTCTAAAAGAAGCAATATGAAATTGTTAGAAAAGTATTTGTATGAACACGGAAGTAAAGGGGATTTAGTAATTGGTTGGGTAACGGGAAGTAGTTTAGAATCAATTGTTGAAAAAATGAAAAAGGGAAGTATTCAGTATTTCCCTCATTTTGTGGCGAGTGGATTAGGTACAGAAATAACGTACTTTGATAGTAATGGGACTACTATAGATGATCAAATTTGGGAAGAGAGAATTATAGAGGGTGGTTTTGATTCTTCAAAGATTGAAAGAATTATTAAATTGCTAGAAATGAAATATGAAATCTTTTTAAGACCTCAGACACAATTAGGAAGTTCTAAGTACAAATTTAATTTTTATTATGAAGAGCAAAATGAATTTATTGATGCAAAGAATTTAGAAAAGATAGAAGAAATCGGAGAGATATTCCAAGTTGGAGTTAATATTAACAAATGTAATCCATTAGCTGGTGATCCAGAAAATTGCTATGATGTAGATTTTATTCCACTTGGAACAGGTAAAGATGAGATAGTGAAATTTATTTTAGACAAGTACGAACTAGATAAAACAAATGCAATTGCTTTTGGAGATAGTGGGAATGATTTAAGGATGCTACAAGCTGTAAGGTATGGCTATTTAGTAGAAAATGCAACAGAAGAGGCCAAAAAAACACACTCAATGCTAGCTCAAGGTGAATACTCGATTGGAATTTTAAATACTCTAAAGCACATTATTAATTAAAAGGGGATGTTCATATAATGAATATTGGGATTATAGGTGCAGGAAGTATTGCAAGAGCTCATTCTAGAGCATTA
>Ga0209463_1001684_pt1 | contig 13074 bp, 13 predicted proteins | sample AgamicMgSfrz_FD_187169 | JGI IMG/M metagenome (GOLD analysis project Ga0209463, IMG submission 187169) | Agave microbial communities from Guanajuato, Mexico - Mg.Sf.rz (SPAdes) (version 2) | ecosystem: Host-associated > Plants > Phyllosphere > Phylloplane/Leaf | place: Guanajuato, Mexico... | reverse complement strand
GCAAATATTATCAAAATTTGTCGACCGATAAGTAAAAATAAAAACAGGAATCATCCTGTCAAGTAAAGCTAAAGTACCGATGGTCGGGGTCGAACCGACACTCCCGAAGGAACACGATTTTGAGTCAGTTACTAAACCGTCATAATAGTAGACAACTTGTGAACTACCGTGATATTAGCTGATATTCAACAGTAAGTAGTTATTTATCAATGAATCACTTCATACGACCTTCGAACAATATTTATTATAGTACCATTCGACACAGATTGCAACCCTTTTTTAAAATTAATGTTACATTGTTAATTTTCTCTTAATATAACATTGCTTCTATGGAGGTCTACAAGCGAATTATCTTTTTAGTGGTGGATAGTTGTTCATCTAATTTCGTTACAGGACGATATAGAGAAACAGTAAGGTGCTGGAATACTATCCAACACCTTTAAGTAAACACATTTCTTCTCAATTAACCTATAGGTTGTGCAATTGTATCTTTAACCGTAATTTCATTTCCATTTATAAAACTTTCTAGCTGATCTCTGAAGAACTCGAGCTTTTCAGGATGTCCCTGCAAAACTAATGATGTAATCTCTACACCATGACGAACTTTATTAAAACTTAATTTATATTCGCTAAAAAGCAATTCTAAGACTTCACTACCAACAACATTTTTTAATGGAATCTTTCTTTCTTTAGGGAAAAGTTTTCTATTTTCTGTTTGTGCCAAGATTTCTTCTATTAACATTTTCACTTTTTCGTATGAAGTAACTTTAGAACCTGCATCAATGTTTATCACTTCAGCTAATTCTTCATAACATTCAAGAAGGTAATTCTCAAATTCTCTTCTATCTAGAATGATTATATTTTCACCATACTTCTCTTTTAATTCTTTAACCTTTTCATCATCTTTTTCATCTAAGTCTATGATAATTCTATAGGGGATTGGGCTTTTGGATACTCCACCTAAAATTAACTGTAACTTATCGTGATTCCTAGCCATTGCAGATTTCTTGGTGAATTCATTTCCTGTACCGCCCATCTTTAAAACTCTATAATTATAACCTATTTGCTTCATTCCAAAATGACTTAAGATTTGAGGAATAACCGCCTCTTCTGTTTCTCCTTCTACAAACAAAACTTTATCTGATAAAGCAAAGTCACTATTGCTTACTCCTATATCCTCAAGTATCTTCTGTATATTATCTAATTTTGAAAAGTTACTCCATCCTTTTTCTTTAGTAACAAGAAAAATATTTTTATCAAATGCATAATTTATAAGAATTGGTGAGTGAGTTGTTAGTAAATACTGATGGTGATTAGTTTCATTAATAATATCGTAAATAGCTTTTTCTGCTGATGGATGTAAAAATACATGGGGTTCATCAAATAATACTACGCTATCTTTTTTAGTGAAAAGTACACATAAAAGCAAAAGTACATGGGTAAAGCCACTTCCACAATTATATAGAGGGATTGGATTGTCATCACCTTCAAAGTACAAACTTATATAAGTTGAATTACTCTCATCTATCAGTGTACTAATGGATACAACATCATTAAATATTTGTTTAAAGACATACTTTATCTGATCGAAAATTGGTTCTTCATTATTATGTAATGTATATAAAAAGGTATTTAAATTAGTTCCATCGATAGTCAGGTTATGACTTAAACCCGTAGCTTGTCGTTGTGGCACATGTCTTGTTCCATTAATAAATATAATTTTCTCTTTTAAAAGGTTGAAAATATTAGTAATAGTGGGCGGTGTCATGCCAAAACTCGTTTCTCCTCCAGTTATTCTGTAAAAGCTATAACCTATTTGGGTATTATTAGAGTGTTGTATTGTACGATTAGTAAAAATAAAGTGGTAGGTATCGTTATAAAAACCTTCTACTGTACTTATACAAGAAAGTTTCTTTTGAACATGGTATAACACAGTTATTCTTAGTTTCTCTGTAGTAGCTATTGATTCTTCGGGTTTCATCCCTTTATTTAAACAAATTAAATCTTCATCAGTAACAGATATTTCTATTACCAGAAGGGTATCAGTCTCCAACTCATTTGCTAATACATCATACATATCCCCGTTAATTGAATTATATATAGCTTCAATCAATGCTGTTTTACCTGTATTATTCTTCCCTGCAAAGATGTTAATCTTCTCATTAAATTCTATGTTTCCAGAGTCATTTATACTTTTATAATTCTTTAACTGAACACTTAATATTTTCATTCCCTCACATACTTTCTAAATATTAGTAATTATATTATACATAATTTTCAGAATATTTTTCTATAAAAAAATCCCCCAAACAGAAGGTATTAATCAACTGTTCAGGGTCTCATCATACATATGGAATTTTACCAATCAACGCTTCATTTACTATCTCTTTTTCAATCACTAAATTATCAAGACTTACAGGTACACCCTCTGTTAACATTGTAAGAGAATCAGTCATTGTTCCTTTATAAGTAAAATTATAACTCTCAAAAGTTGCCTCTAATAAACGTTCTGTATCTATTAAGTTCTTATACTCATGTCCAACAGACTGTACACTCTTCAGATAAGTTTGTTTTTGCTTTTGAATTTGATCTGACTTAATTTTGATTTCTTCCGATAATGCTTCAGTGTACTTTTCTTTTAGTTTATCTATTTCAGAAACAATCCTAATTGCACTATCTTGTTTGTATTGAATAATTTGATTCAGCTGGTCAGTAACCTCATTTAAAGAATTTTCAAGGGGTAAAACTTCTTGGTGATGTTTTTCAAATTCTTCTGCTGATAACAAACCTTGTTGGTGCTTTTTATTCATCTGCAGTAACTTTTGATAAGCCTGTTCATATTTCCATAGTGCTTCATTATGTACTTTCTGCATTTCAGTTATTTTCTCATCGTAGGCTTTCGTAACTTGTCCGAGTTCTAGCTTTAATAATTCAACCCTCTTTATAGTCTTATTAACTTTTCTTGACTTGCCTTTCTCAACTTTCTTATACTTTTTAAAGCATTCTTTTAGTGATTCTGTTAACTTCTTAAATGAATTTTGCTTCATAATTTATCCTCCTAAAATTAAAAATGCTGGCACTAATTAAAGCACCAGCTAATATATCTTGTTATTTAGTTTCTTGTGATAATTTAAAACTAACCTTTCCACTATCAAAAGCAGTAAGAACTTCTTCTCTCGTTACTTCAATACCAGCTGTTCCATTATAAGTATTTTCAAAAAAGTTAGTTACATTGGGTCTGTAAGATTGATTATTGTAATCTTTCATATTAAGATCAACCATTAACCGGCTTATCATACTATTGTATTTATATGTAGTTGTCATATCTTTTTGTACTTCATGCATGAATTTTAAGTAATCCCGTTTTGCTTGAAAAATACGCTTGCGGTGTAAAGCAACATTTTTGTTATCTTCTTTTCTATAATCTCCTTCGATTGCTTTTATTTGCTGATATAGTTTATATAATTCTTGTTTCTTCAGATCTTCCATATCAGCACTCTTTCCTTCAGCTACTGTAAGGAGTTTCTTTTTACTATCAAGTTTATCCTTTGCTTCTTGGTAAGCTTCAAGAACAATTTGATCGAGAACATACATTGTATATAACTCTTGTACTTCTGTTTCTTCTTCTTGAATTTCTTGTTTTAATACTTCAGCTTCTTCTAAAGCTTTTTGTGAGGCAACTTCAAACTGTTCTTTTAATTTTTCTACTTTCTTAAATAATTCTTCCATTTGCTTTACTGCTGATTTCTTTGCCATTATTCAGCACCTCCATTTACTTTAATAAATAAATCTGCCACAACTTTTGATAGCAGTTCTACCTTCTGGTCAGTATTCATATCTTCAATATTCGTTGATTCATTATCATCAGTTAAATCGATTTTCTTAACGTTCTCTTCTTTTCTTTTAGAAGTCGCTGCTTCTCTGATTTGCTTATAACCTTCTGAAATATTTACATATGGATTATTCATTTTCATCCTCCTCTTCATCTTCATCCCATAGTTTATCTAGTTCACGTTCTCTTTCAGGTGTAAGAGGTTCTCTATTAACAAATGCAGGCGTTCTTAATTCCTTAAGTAACAATGCACGTTTTTCATCAAGTGATTGTTCTGTTTCACCTTTTTCACCAGCACTTTTATTTAGACCTAACTTTTCCGCCTGAATACGTGCGTCCGCCTCTAGAACGTAACTGAACATATCAGAAAAAATCTTTAATTCAGCTGTTGAAACATTTGCCTTATCTGCAAAACCCATGACTTTCTTTTTCATCTTTCTAACTGCTTCCAGTTCATCTTTGGGAATAAGTACGTCTGATAATTTATTAATGTACTTTCCGTAGTCGGCATTTTCTAACCATTGATACCATGTTTTACTTGATGTTCTGTTTCTACTGCAAAACTCAGAAATTTTGAATCCTTCTTGTAATCTTTCAGATACATAAGCCTTAGCTAGTGCAACTTGTCTTGCATTAATACCCGCAGGAACTGCAATATCATGAATTGTTTTTTCTTCTCCCATCTTCTTCACCCTTCCTTTATTAAATTGAAATAGCTTCCGTTTTATAATGTTTAGTTTTGGGTTGCCATTGGTTAATTACTACCTGTGTGTAAGAGGTATATAAATCTGTATCCAACATTTTTTGAATAAATTTCTTACACGCCTTTTCATTAATAGGTTTCTGATTTAATTTACTTTCCAATTCTTTCATATCGACAAGTAACTTTGATTTATATTTTTTTGCACGGTTTACGTAAGACGAATAATGCATTTTGTAGCCCTTACCTGTATATTTCACTTCAAACAAAAATGCTGTATTTTTAAGACCTTGAATGGTCTCTGCAATCATCACATGGATAATTACTCTATTTTCTTTTAGACTTCCATTTTCAATCATTGTTTTGATGTAATTTAAGTTTTGTTTTATATTATTTACATCCATTAAAGACCATCCTTTCTAGTTACATGTTTTAATTTCCGGCTTTTAATTACTTCATAAATTAGAAATAAATCTGATTCACTCCATCCTTTCAAATAAAGAATCTCTTTTAATTGCCTAACTAAGGCAGGTGTAATAGTTCGTTCTCCAGCTTCAATTCTTGAAATTAAACTTCTATCTACCCTTAACTTCTCAGCTAATTCGCTTTGTGTGAAATCTATTAGCAATCGAATAAATTTAACTGACTCACTGGTTAGCACTTCGCCTCTTCACCCCTTTTAATCTCCATTACTAAATTGCTGTCAAATAATGTGACTTTTACTCAAAATAAAAATTACTCCCTGTCTTTATGAATAATTAAGGCTTCTACTCCTTTCTATATATAGGGGCTTAATAAACATTAAAAGTAAGACAAACGGTAAGAATTTAGGCTAAATTAGTATTGAGAGAATTTTTATTTACACACCTCCATTTTGAAAAACTCAAACTATTACTCCTTACAACCCTTAAACAACTTGCGGTTAAAAAACAGACGAAAAAAGCATAAAAAAAAGAAGATAGCTACATACTGGCTTCTTCTAAGGGCAATTGAAGTATTTAGTTTTGATTCTCGCTTATAAAATCACTATAAAGAGAAATTGTTATATGTATTATTGAACCACAAAGTCCAGTGCGTGCCTCCCCCTGTCACCCCTTTACCCCCTTTAGATAATTTACTCCTAATAAGAGTTGAACATTAATATTCAAAGAGATTCTCTTATAGAGTTCTTATAGAAACACGAAACTTTTTCAGTTTCACTTGTGAATAATTGAACAAAATCATATGTTGTTAAATCAATATCTTTCTTATCTCAAAGATATAATAATCATCCAATAACTTCGTGTTCCGTAATGGAATAAGAAACAGGTATTTTGTCATCAGCTGGCGTAATAGTAGATAGAGAGGTGATAAATACATGAACTTAGTGGACTTTGGAAACAGATTAACATCAAATTTAAATAACCAATTAGGTATGAATTTAAAAGTTCGTTCGAATTTAGATATAACACAAGAAGCTTTATATATTTCTTCTGAGAAATGTATAGAAATAAATGAGGTGTTATTGGAAGAGACCGCTAGAGAGTCAAATATAAATTTACAGGATTACGCTTTTATTATAATGTCTCACGAAGTAGGACATGCTTTAGATTTTGAACTAATTAAAATAGATACTAATATCACTCGTTATGAAAGAATTTTAAAGACTCAAGGCTACAAAGAAGAGATAGCTAAAAGATTAATGACGTGTAAGCTTCAAGCTGAAAAAAATGCGTGGAATATTGCAGAAGATATAGTTCCTCCTAAATTTCTCCCATTATTTAAGCAGATTAAAAAGAGTTCATTAGAGAAAAACAGAGAAATATTTCAATTAGAAAAAGAACGGCTGAAGGGATACTAACTTACCAGTATCCTTTTTATATTACTACAGGCTATTTTATTTCATTTCTTGTATATGAATGATAACTGTATACACATATTGCTTCCGATAAGATAGATTATGTAAACTAATGATCATGATAAAGTACTGATATATCAACGTTTATAGCCTTTCAGCGTAAGAACTATTTCTTACATTTATACGTTGTTTCATTCACACCAAGAATATGTAGATATATCAAGCATTCTAGCCGTTCTCTTCTCTTACCAAATTGTCTTGGAACAAAGTTGCACGAATGCAAAATGCATAAACTAAGCACTTCAAAAACATTAATCTCACCCCTATTAAAGCATGAAAATAAGTGGCTTTTCATTTTCTTTTCCATCCATCAGGTTCAATTCATGAACTTTTTAGCCTAACTAACTACTCAAAACCAACTCTACTTGTTCACATTTCCGTCACATTTATCAACATAATGAATACAGTTATCCACAATAATGAGTTCCTTTACATAATTCCTGTAACAGATAACCGGTATAAAGTTCAAAACCTCCTTGTCGGGTAAACTACCCTCCAAGCATTTATTAAATAGAATAGTTATTTGCTTTAACTCTGACATATTAGCCTTTGTCAGCATTCCTTTCGAATTAATGTTCTTGTATAGGCTGGTGTGGTTTTCACCAGCTACGTTAGTAAAGCCTTACGATTAATTAACATATCTCCGAACATCTCCTTTTTATATATTCTCTTTTAAGGGCATCCTCTCTCAGCCCTTGATACAACAGGGTTCTTGAATAATTTCTGCACTTTTGCTGTGCAAACTTCTTAGCTAAGTGTATGTGTAGTAGGTTATTAGAATGTATTTAAATAAGTTTGTAAAAAAGATGTCTGCTTTTACCTTATTTATTGTTGATGGATTGTAAGAGTAAATAACAATCCTGAATAAAAAAGAAAGGTGAAAGTAATGGCAGAAATAAAAAATACAGATATAACTATAGTTGATAGCATAATGGGTTCTGGAAAGACTAGCTGGGCAATTCAGCATATGGAAGAGGTTGATAAGGAAGACCATTTTATTTATATCACACCGTTTCTATCAGAGGTAGAACGTGTAAAAACTTCAGTAAGTAGTAGAAACTTTAAAGAACCCTTGAATAGAGGAAAAGGAAAGCTGGACAGCTTGAAAAAATTGATATTGGACGAACATGATATAGTGAGTACGCATGCTTTGTTTCAGAATGCTGATGAAGAAGTAATTGAACTCTTAAAGGTTAGCAACTACAAATTGATTCTTGACGAAGTGATGAATGTTGTGGAAGAATTTCCATTAAATAAAGATGATTTTAAACTGCTGTTGGATAGTAATATGGTTTTCATTGATGAAACTACTGGGATTATACATTGGAATGAATCAAGCAGCTATCAAAATACAAAATACAATGAGATAAAAGTTCTTTCGAAAAGTGAGAATCTTATCTATTTCGAAAATACTGTTCTCTTTTGGTCATTCCCTGTTGCTGTATTTCAAGCTTTTAAAGAAATTTATGTCTTAACGTACCTTTTTGAGGCCCAAGAACAGAAATACTACTATGATATGCATAACCTAAATTACTCATATAAAGCTGTTCAGAAGGTAAATGATAAATATGTACTGGTAGATCATGCAGACAAGGAACCTTACAACAAAGAACTAATTAAATCTTTGATTACTATCTATGAAGGAAAATTAAATGATATAGGTACAGAACCATTTGCATTGTCTGTTTCGTGGTACGAGAAGGAGAAGAACAAAAAGCTTGTAGAGAAAATGAAAAAGAACCTGTATTCATACTTTAGAACACATGCAGGTACACTGACAAAAGACAATATGTGGACAAGCTTCAAAGCACACAAAACTAATTTAAAGGGAAAAGGTTATACAAAAGGTTTTGTTTCCCATAATTCTCGTGCTACTAATGATTTTAAAAATAAAATTTCTCTAGCCTACGTAATAAATCGCTTCATGCATCCTTACAAATATAAATTTTTCAAATCACATGGCATTAAGGTTGATCAGGACTTATTCGCACTTTCTGAACTGATTCAATGGATTTGGAGAAGCAGAATACGTGAAGAGAAAGGTATTAATCTTTACCTCCCTTCCAAACGTATGAGGACCATCTTAAAGAATTATCTGGAAAGCGAACTATAACCATAAATAAGAATATCTACCTTAAAAGAAGTTTACTAAAGATTACCCTACTTTAAAGAATCCCCTGCTTCTCATTCATTAAGTTTACTACTCTTGATAATTCAGTCGCAGGGAATTTTGATTATTAGCCTTCTAAGTTTCGAAGAATTCGCATTGCTAATTCTTTAATTTCTTCATTCTCATTTCTTTTCTTTTCATAAGCTTCATCTAGCTTGTAATTGAACTCATCAAATTTTTCTTTTACTTTAAGTTCAATTTCACTAATCTTAGCTTTTGGTTCTTTGAACTTACCTAAATTTAAATACATTTTAGAATGGCTTTCATTGATTTCTTTAAGTTCTTTTGTTATTCCATCAATTAAATCCATCATAGAGGTCTGATTTTTTTCAGATGAATTATCCACGTAGTTTCCTCTTCCTTTCCTGTAAATAACAAGATTAAACTACTATTTAAAATATCGCCAAATATATACTAGGGTCTTTTTTATACTCAATCTTGTAACACCTGTGGGGGAACTTTTCGTACAGCCTTCCAAAATAGTAGAAGTGATCGTCATCAATTGAAAATTTATCTACCCCATTTCCATCACTAATTGTCACAGAAACTCTGAATCCTGTTTTAACAGGGACTATTAATTTGTAATTATGAAGTGTCTTAATACCAGAAAAATTGCTGGATTCGTACGCTATTTGTATAGTATTTCCTTCATACTTTTTCAACATAATTAACGCCTCTAGGAAATAATCATTATTTTTAGGGATTTTTCTCTCCTCAAACAGTTCTTCGAGATAAAGTTCCTCTTGAAATCCTTCTATAATACTGATAGCCATAACATCACCTTCAAATAAGATTTAATAATAAAATTATAACCGATTAACCTCATTAAGCAGAAATGTTTAATTTGAATTCCTAAGCTATACTTAAAAATCCCTTTGTATTATCCTCTTATTAGAGAAATGACATAGGGATCAATTATTAATAGCTATTTAATTCTTAAACTAAAATTTGGGTATGATTTATTTATTATATCTAAAACATTATTGCATAACCTTTTCGCATCTTCAGTAACATCATTAAAATTTTGTTTCTTTTCCTTAGGAATTCGATGAAGACGATGCATAGGATTACCACATGTATCAAACACTGTATTTCGTACAGCTGCCCACTGCCCATGTGCAAAACCAGATGTCCAGTCATAGTACGCATTATATTCCTCTTTAACTTTTGCGGTCTCACTCATTTTTCTTAAATTAGTACTTTCCCAATGCCCTAAATTTATTTCTACAAACTCCTCCCATTGATCCTCACCAGCTAAAGCTTTTAATGTCTCCGTATCGATATAATTAGGCTTAATTTCCAGTTCATCAAGTTTCAAAAAAGCTAATTTTGCTTGACCTGAACCATAGGATCTATACATTTGCCACAATTCTTCATCGTCCTTAATGCATAAGTAAGATAATGTAATATAACATTCTGTAATCGTTCTCAATCCTAATCTACTAAGAATGGAGGTATTGTTCCCATTCTGTAATAATTCTCCTAACACTTCGAGACAGTACATTGACAATCCGAATATAGCATCAAGTTTAGAATCAATTCCTGAAGTCCGTTTACTTAAATGAAAATGTTCTTTTAGTTTATACATTACTTCTTCATAGCTAGAAACATCCAATTTAACTTGGTTATCATTTTTTATATCTATGTCTAAACTCCAACATGGAGTATCTTTGATTCCCTGTTCCCAAAAATCGTTAGACCAGTTTGACCCAACAATTTGACCGTCAGGCATTACATTTAACATCATCTCAATAGTTCGTATAGTAGGTCTAACGCTTCTCATATCCCCTTCATTAGGATAATAAATAATTTCTCCTACCATATTTTCAGGCATTCCTATTTTAGCATTAACTGTTAAACTATAATAAACTCTAGCCCATCGACAATCTGTTGCTTCCTGTGATTGATGATCCAAACATTTTGCAACAGCTATATAAAGTTTCTCCCACTCTTTTTCTTTGTCCTCGATTTTCAAAAACTTATGCCATACTTCCTTACCCGGTATGTTGTCAAATAAACTTAAAGGTAAAAGAAACTCTATAGCATACAACTCATTGCAAAGAAAGCCTACAAATCTCTCCAATATTCCCTCTTCAAGGTTTCCAAGACTAGTCAGTGATAAATCCATTGGTCTATGTTCTTCTCTAAGATCACGAAAGAATTTAGATACTCTTCGTATCTTTTCTAAAGACTCATCTCTGTTATCTAGTGAGACGATTAAAGCAAGCCAAACATATTCAGGTAGCCTATCATTAGACCATGATACCTTATTTAAGCCTTCTATTTGCTGAAAAGGTGGAATAAGAGTTTTTCCCATTCTCTTATGACTTGCTATACTTGAGTGATCAGCCTCTTTCCTTCTCTTTTTTTCATTACTTTTTCTCCCCATATTAATCCCCCTTACACTTTAGAACCCTATTTTATCAAAAAATGTATTATATACACAACTAATAACCTATATATGGATTATTTCATAATTAAAATAGTTCTTCTTATCCATAATACAATTTATATTTGTATTGTATTTATGCTTTTGCCAACATGGGTTGAGAATAAGGAACACGGCTTGGCTATAAATTGCCTACCTACAAGGATAAGAATAAACAGTTATCAATGTAAGTAGTAGGCGAATTAATACTTTGCACACCATGGTGTATCGAATTAAGGTATCCGTTTATGTATTATCTCTGTTATCGCTAGTGTTTCCACATAACAAACTTACTGTTTCAGATGTCCCTGACAGTTTCATTATCCTGCAATTTTACGCTTTGGCTTTTCAATCACTTAATTCTTTACCTCATTGTTTTAGAGGACTTAGAAAAGAAATAAATACTTATAGCTTGTCCTACGCAACCGTAGTTGCACATCCTTCCTAACGACAGCACTAAGGTAGCTTTCACCTTTCAGATGCAACAGCAACAGAGAACTGTTATATGCATCCTAGACTTAATTATTGCATCGGCTAAGTCATAACCTATCAAGTTTATTTTGACAACGTGTTATTTGGCTTTCCACGTTGGAACAGGGTCTAAAAAAGACAGCACTTAAGAAACCTTGCATTATAAAATTTTTTTGATAAAATGAAAGGGAATTAACTGTTCGTTATTTAGTTTTAGTAATTGCTGATTAGAATTGTTTAACGTCCAGTGAACGCATTTAACTCTTTGAGTCACCTATTCGCATTAGGTGGCTTTTTTGCTTATAATCGTTTATCAATTAGTTTCAAAGGTGAAAACTTTTGATGGCTGTCTCTTACATCTGTACCAAATAGATTCACGTATGTTTTCACTACTTCCATGCTGGTATGTCCTAAGATAGTTTGTAACTCAAAAATATTAGCACCTTGCTGAACACTCAGTTTGGCGAACGTATGCCTAAATGTATGACAGCTGCATCTTACACCTTTAATCTTTGCACTTACTCCATATCTCTCAATTCGTTGCTGTATTGCACGTCTTGTAAGAGGCGTTTCATCTATAGTCACAAATAAGCTATCAGTTTCTACATAACCACGAATAGCAATGTACTTCTTTAATTGGTGCTTCATTTCTTTCTGAATAGGCACTAGACGTTCTCTATAGCTTTTAGCATTGCGGATGACAATTAAATTATCTTCCCAGCGTATATCAGCTAATGACAGTCCAACTAGTTCATTTACACGAATACCAGTCTCTAGAAACAACAGCATAATTGTATAATCACGAACACCTACAAACGTTTTAAGGTCTGGTTGCCGTAATAATTTATTAAGTTGTTCTTTAGTAAACGTGGGAATGATTCGCTTACGGTCTTTTAACAACTTTGTATTTTCCATTGGATTTTTAGGAATATGCTTATGCTTATGAAGGAAGTTAAACAAGGCACGTAAAGCACGTAAACGTGTATTAATAGACACTACTTTCAAACCTTTATAGTTACGCATATAAAGAATTACGTTTTCTTTAATATGTTCTTCTGTAACGTTATGAGGCTTTAAAAGATTAATATCTATTCCTTGTTCTGAAAGAAGATTTAAAAAGGCATTTATTTCATTGCAGTAGTATTTGATGGTATACGGTCTTAAATTACGTAAATCACAGTCTCTTACGAATAGATCAACTGCTTCTTTAAAAGTTTCTACATACGATTTCTTACTTTTACGTATTATAGAAAGTTCAGCATCACTTAAAACATTCTTACGTCTAGCCATGACTGTTTCCTCCTAATAGGTTCATAATAATTTGTTCACACGATTAGAAGTGATACAGATAAAACAGACTGTACTGTTAAGAACACAAAAAAACGTCCTCCACTACTGTGAAGAACGTTGATATTACGGTATATTCAAAGTTAATTACTATTATGTATTGGTAAAGCTAAAGTACCGATGGTCGGGGTCGAACCGACACTCCCGAAGGAACACGATTTTGAGTCGTGCGCGTCTGCCAATTCCGCCACATCGGCAAAATAAAAAAGGCAAGTTAAAATTATAAATG
>Ga0209463_1001683_pt1 | contig 13075 bp, 13 predicted proteins | sample AgamicMgSfrz_FD_187169 | JGI IMG/M metagenome (GOLD analysis project Ga0209463, IMG submission 187169) | Agave microbial communities from Guanajuato, Mexico - Mg.Sf.rz (SPAdes) (version 2) | ecosystem: Host-associated > Plants > Phyllosphere > Phylloplane/Leaf | place: Guanajuato, Mexico... | reverse complement strand
GCTCGTGTTACTGCATCAGATGGCTTAAAGGTCCCATCAGAAAAACCTGTAAGTATTCCTTGTTCAACCAATTGAGTTATTTCAGCTTTGGCATACGAATGATCAATATCAGTAAAAGAATTCTTAGAAGTAGCTACTTCTGCCGATACAGATAAATTAAGAGATAACACGGAGGCAACCAGCGACGTAGAAAGCATTAAAGATAGTTTACGATTAAACTTTTTCCATTTTGAATTCAAAACTAAAACACACTCCTCAGTAGGCTTCTAGTAGGTAAAAAAAATAATATGTGAATCTATGGAACTATATCACCTCCTGATCAATAGGATAATAATACCATGTAAACTCATAAAAACAAGATTATTAAACTATGATTTTACAAAAAAGTTTTTATCCTGGATTGATTTCAATTTTTATCATCTAAACTATTCTGCAATAAAAATAGAAAAGCACACCACCCGAAATAAAGATTCGAATGGCGCGCTCTAAACACATTTTTATTTGACTAGGCTCCGAACCGCTGACGATATCCGCACTTCCGGCATAGTTCTTCCACGGCTTCCCGCTTGGAAAAACCGTAAACCAGATTGTTCGCCCGCTCACCTTCGACAATCTCCGAGAATGACTTCTCATGGACATTACCGAGATTAATGACACCTTCGCCATCGAGGCAGCACGGAACAACCGTTCCATCCACAAGGACCGCCGCCTGACTGCGCAGCGCGTGGCAGAAGCCTTTGCCATCATCCTCCGGTGCATCCAGACTTGGCCACTGGAACTCGTGGTCCTGATTGAGATAGACATTCGGCGCAATTTTGACGCCGCTGCCTGGAACCACCTTTTCCTCAATGTGGAAATCCAGATTGAACTCGCGCTCCAGTACCTCCAGTGTTTCCCGGTTCCGATTCATCTGGGCATTTGTAAAGTTATCCTGCGTCAGATTCCAGAGCCGGAACGAGATGATCACATTGTGCTTCACGGCTTCCCGGGCAAAAGATAGAATGTTGCTGAGGTATCCCTCACGGTCGGTCGATCCCTCGTGCCCGTCGAAGCTGTGCAGCGAGAAGTTCATTTGCCGCAATGCCGGTTTGCCAAGCAGCTTATGCTGGGTCTTGGGCAGCAGCGTTCCGTTCGTTGTTATGTTTACCTTGAATCCCTTCTCGTGTGCGGAATCCAGCAACAAATCAATTTTGGGGTGAAGTAACGGTTCCCCTTTGACATGCAAATAAATGTGTTTGGTATGTGGTTTAATCTGATCCAATATATTGTTGAAGACTTCAGGGTCAATGAATCCTTTGGCACGCTTGGTCTGCGGACAGAAGCTGCATGCCAGGTTACATATGCTTGTAATTTCAATATATACTTTCTTGAACGTTTTCAACTCGGGGTCCCCATTCTGCTTAGGAGGGAGAACAGTCCCACCCTCATTTGTAATCCGGCCCATATGTGCCATCCCCATTATATCGGGTTAGGAAGCCAAGGTAAATCCGCGAATGGGTTTAACGTCTAACTTTTGTCACTAAGCCCTCTTTACATCTCGCGGGCACGTGATATATGCTGTGTACACAACTGCATATCTTGAACGATTGCACTAGGGGAGCCTTGCGGCTGAGACGAATGAATGTATTCGGACCCTTTGAACCTGATCTGGATCATACCAGCGGAGGGAAGTGGAGCGGACTTTCAGTTAACGGATTTTTTTCATATTCATATGAACATGAATGTCGGTTGAACTTAACAGGCCCACTCATTTCTCCGGAAATGGGTGGGCTTTTTCGCGTTTACTTACAACAGATCGCAAACAACGTGCATTTCCGTTCAGGCAGTTTTATTCCAAGGGGGGTCAAGGAACCAGATGAGCAACGATGTACAGATTGACAACATGACCTTCACTTTTCGGGATCAGAGGGATTCCCCCGTCCTCTCCAATGTGTCGATGTGTGTAAAAAAAGGAGAATTTGTCTCGCTGATCGGCTCCAGCGGGTCAGGCAAGAGCACACTTTTCAAGCTGCTGGCAGGCTTGCTTGAACCGACGGACGGCATGATCGAAATTGCAGGAGTGCCTTCCGGACAGCGACTCGGGCAGGTTGCCTACATGCCGCAGAAGGATCTGCTGTTATCCTGGCGGACCGTTATGGAGAACTGCCTGCTTCCCTCGGAGCTTGCCCGGGGGAAGCAGGACAAGATTAAGCTGCGCGCTGACATTAGGGCCGGACTCGACAGATTCGGCTTATCCGGCTATGAGCATGCCTACCCGGACGAACTGTCCGGCGGCATGAAGCAGCGGGTCGCCCTGCTGCGCACCTTGCTGACGGGAGGACAGCTGATGCTGCTGGACGAGCCCTTCGGCGCGCTCGATGCCATGACCAAGCGGGAGATGCATCGCTGGCTGCTTGAATTGTGGGAAAGCCTCGGCAAAACGGTGCTGTTCATCACGCATGATATTGAAGAAGCCCTGTTGTTAAGTGACCGGATTATCCTCTTAACTCCTGGCGGTCGGCAGCTGCTGGAAACGACGGTTCCTCTGCCCCGTCCAAGACACTCGGACATGGTCTACGATCCGAATCTTATTCAGATGCGACAACGGTTGGAGGAACAATTACATGCGAAGCTTTAGCGTCACCAGATGGTTTGCCCGCTATGGCCTATTCGCATCACTTCTCCTCATGATGCTGGCCGGCTGGGAATGTATCGTGCGATTGGGCTGGGTCCCTTCCTTCATTATTCCTGCACCTACATCGATAGTGAGTTCTCTAGTTGAGCACCGGCATCTGCTTCTGGCAACCCATCTGCCTGCCACATTGATAGAGGTTGCAGTTGGCTTCGGCTTGTCCATCGTCGCCGGAAGCGCTCTTGCAGCGGGCATGCACCTAAGCCGCGCAATTGAAAAGGCGCTGTATCCCTTCATCGTGATCAGTCAGACGATTCCACTCATCGCCCTGTCCCCCGTATTCATTCTCTGGTTTGGCTACACTCTCTGGAGCAAAATCGCCGTGGTTTTTCTGATCGCGTTCTTCCCGATTGTGGTCAGCACCTACGATGGTCTCCGTCAAGGCGACCCGGAGCAGCGTGAACTGCTGATGACCATGGGGGCGAGCAAGTGGGATCTGTTCCGTAAACTCCAGGTGCCTCTTGCACTTCCCTCTTTCTTTTCGGGGTTGAAGATGTCGGTGGTGTACTGCGTGGTTGGTGCAACCATCGGCGAATGGCTCGGAGGCAGCAAAGGTCTTGGCTATTTCAGCCGCAGAATGTCAAGCAACATGAATACCGATGCAATGTTTGCCTCCATCCTGCTGTTATCCTTGCTGGGCATCGGTTTGTTCGTGCTTATTGCCTGGCTGGAGCGAATGCTTGGCACGAAGCGGCATGCAGGCCATGCTGGCAGAAGGAAAGTCGATTAGAGGGCAATACCGAAAGTCTTTAAACATCAATTAACGAAACGAGGCCCATTTATCCATGAGAAAAAAGAAGATTATTCATGCCATGCTACCTGCACTCATCTGTTTATTGCTGATCGTCAGCGGTTGTGGCAATACGGGTGCCAACCCATCATCGGCTGATTCCGTTCTCCAGGTACAGGGCACAGATTCAGCATCAACCGGATCATCATCTGGTGACAATGATTCATTGTCCATCATGCTCGACTGGTATCCGAATGCGGTACATTCCTTTATTTACGCAGCAGAGGAAAAGGGATACTTCGCAGACCAAGGTCTCGATGTGGACATTCAGATGCCTGCCGATACGAATGATGCGCTCAAACTTGTAGCCGCCGGCAAAGTGGATCTGGCGCTGAGTTATCAGCCGCAAATTTTGCTAGCCCGTGGGGAAGGCATTCCCGTACGATCCATTGCCGCTGTGGTTCGGCATCCACTCGTTCATCTAATGACGGAAAAGGACGGGAACGTAAACACGCCCAAAGATCTTGAAGGACTGACCGTAGGGTATTCCTCCGTTCCCCTGTATGAAGCCATGGTACGAACGATGATCCGTCAGGATGGAGGCAATCCAGACCGCATGAATCTGGTGGATGTCGGTTTTGATCTGATCCCTTCGCTGGCCACCGGTCAGGCTGATGCGATTATGGGTGGTTTTATCAATCATGAACAGTTGATTCTCGAGAAAGAAGGTCATGCCGTCGAGTCGATTAATCCTGTCGATTACGGCGTACCAGATTATTACGAACTCGTTCTGACGGCAAGCGATGAGGGAATCGAGGCGAAGAAAGATCAGCTCACCCGCTTCGTCAAAGCGATCCAGGAAGGTCAGAACGATGTGATTGAACATCCGGAAGAAGCACTGAACATTCTGCTCGCACATGAAAATGAAACGTCTCCGCTGGATCCTGAGATTGAAGCGAAAAGTCTGGACATTCTGCTGCCACTCATGACTGAGGAGGGCAAGCCGTTTGGCTGGCAGGACGCTTCCTCCTGGGAGAACGTGCGGAAGTGGCTGGTACAAAGTGAATTGATTCCGGATTCGGTTAAAGCCGACGATGCTTTTATCAACTTGCAGGATCAGTAAGAAAATGTGTTTTCTACTATAAAAAAACAATAATAGCTCACTAGGGGGAATTTTCATATGTCTTATCTGGCACGTGTTCGTACTCATAATCCACTTGTTCACAATATCACCAACATTGTGGTTGCTCCCTTTACGGCCAATGGTCTGCTCGCACTGGGTGCCTCTCCCTTCATGGCCTACGCCCATGAAGAGGTAGCTGATGTCGCCAAAATGTCCGGAGCGGTCGTGCTTAATATTGGCACACTGGATGACCAGGTTGTTCAGGCTTTACGCCTCGCCGGACAATCGGCCAATGCCCATCATGTACCTGTTGTACTCGACCCGGTGGGAGCTGGCGCTACGGTCTATCGCACGGATACAGTTCAGATGCTCGTACGTGAGCTTCGGCTTACCGTACTGCGGGGGAACGTGGCGGAAGTCGCCAATGTTATAGGCGAGAACTGGAGCATCAAGGGTGTCGACGCTGGCCAAGGGGAAGGTGACCGCACCCGGATCGCCGAGCGGGCGGCGCAAAAGCTCGGCTGCGTTGTCGTTATCACTGGACGCGAGGATGTCATTACGGATGGGCAGACCACGTTCCTGACGCAAAATGGACATGCCCTGCTCACACAGGTCACTGGCGCAGGATGTCTGCTCAGCTCCATCATAGGTGCCTTTGCTGCGATTGCACCGTCTGGAGAAGACTTGCTCAGCAGCGTTGTTGAAGCACTTGCCTTCTATGGTGTTGCAGCCGAGATCGCGGCAGCGCGCACAGCCCATCTTGGGCCAGGCAGCTTCCAGATTGAGCTGTTAAACCAGCTTGCGCTGGTAACCCCGGACGTGCTTGCACAGCAGGCTCGGGTTCGTCAGGTTGGCGGTGAGCCTCAATGAGTATAAAGCAGGCACTCACGATTGCCGGGTCGGATAATGGCGGCGGGGCCGGCATTCAGGCAGATTTGAAAACCTTTCAGGAGCTTGGCGTTTACGGCTTGTCTGTCATTACTGCGGTTACTGCACAGAATACACTAGGTGTTCAGGGAGTGTATCCGGTTCCCTTGGAAGGCGTTGCCCGGCAGCTCGATTCCACGGGTGAAGATTTCAAGCCTGGGGCGGTAAAAACAGGTATGCTCTTCAGTGCAGAGACCATTAGGCTGGTTTCCGAGAAATGGCGCAAATTCGGTTGGTCCAATCTGGTCATCGATCCGGTCATGGTAGCAAAGGGTGGTGCCCCATTGCTTCAGCAGGAGGCGGTACATGCCCTGATCACGGACCTGCTGCCCTATGCATTAATCACAACGCCGAATATTCCGGAGGCCGAACTGATCACCGGAATGACCATTCGGAATCTGGCGGAACGTGAAGAAGCCGCCAAGCGGATCGTGCACATGGGCTCGGCGTATGCTTTGGTCAAAGGTGGTCATGCTGAGGGTAACGGGATGATCGTCGATGTTCTCTATGACGGCACATCCTTTCATTATCTGGAGAACGTACGCATTGTGACACGCCACACCCATGGGACCGGATGTACGTACTCTGCCGCCATCACGGCCGAACTGGCCAAGGGCTCTTCAGTCCTGGCTGCCGTAACGACCGCGCGAGCGTTCATTCAGGCAGCCATTGAGGATGAACTGGGCATTGGGGCCGGACATGGGCCAACGAATCATTTTGCGTATCAGCGCAGACGGCGGGGTGAACAGTGATGCGCAGATGGGATGCAGAGGCGGTACGCCAGGCGATGCAGGTGTACCTGGTGATGGGCAGCGTGAATACAACGCTGGACCCCGTGCATGTGCTGCGCCAAGCCATTGCTGGCGGCATCACGCTGTTCCAGTTCCGCGAGAAGGGAACTGGTGCACTTGCTGGCGAAGCCCGCATCTTGCTGGCGATGCAGCTTCGCGAGGTATGCAGCCAGCACGGGATTCCGTTCATCGTGAACGATGATGTGGAGCTGGCTGTGGCGGTGGAGGCCGACGGCATGCATGTCGGCCAGGACGATGCGGACGCGGCGCTGGTACGCGCCCGCATCGGAGCGGGGCGGATGCTTGGCGTATCCGCCCACTCCGTGTCGGAAGCCCGCCGCGCCGTGCAGGCGGGCGCCGACTATCTTGGCGTCGGGCCCATGTACCCGACGCGGTCCAAGGCGGATGCCCACGCTGTGCTGGGCCCCGCCGGGGTAGCGGAACTGCGCGCCGCAGGCATTGCAGTTCCGGTGGTGGGTATCGGCGGCATTACGCCCGATACCACGGCCGCCGTGATGGCGGCAGGAGCCGACGGCGTAGCCGTCATCTCCGCCATCGCGGGCGCGGCCGATGTGCGCGCAGCGGCTGCGCAGTTCGCTGCGGCGGTGCGCGGGATGCAGGCGTAGCCGTGCGGTCCCTGCACCGCCTCCCCCCGTCCAACACGCTGGGGCATGTTAATCATCCCAGCGTGACGGCCTCACCTTTGTTTACAAATTTACTCCATTTTGTTCCGGATGCAGCCTCCTGGCTCGCATCTTTTTTTCCTGTTGACTCTCACGTTACGTGACGCTGTACAATCGGTGGTGTAAGGAGGTGTTGATCATGGCCATGAAAGTCAAAGAAGTTGCCGAACTTGCCTCGATCAGTGTGCGCACACTGCATCATTATGATGAGATCGGATTATTAACCCCGGACGAAGTCACTTCAGCTGGATATCGGCTGTACTCAGACGCCAATCTGGAAATGCTGCAGCAAATATTATTTTTCAGAGAGCTTGATTTCTCCCTGAAAGAGATCAAAAACATTATCACTAATCCTTCCTTTGACCGGGAGGAAGCTCTGCATATGCACCGCCGTATTTTGCTGGAAAAGCGCCAGCGCCTTGATCAAATGATCGCCACCATTGATCGAAGCGTCCTGCACATGAGAGGAGAGATTAACATGACAGCCAAAGAACAATTCAAAGGATTCGACTTCAGTGAAAATCCGTATGAACAGGAAGCCAGAGAACGCTGGGGAGACGAAGCTGTAGAAGAAGCAAACCAGAAGCTTCAGAGCAAGTCTGCCCAAGAACAGAAAGCACTGGCCGATGAAATGAATACAATTTATACCCGCCTGGCAGCACTTCGTCACATGGATCCTGCCTCCGAGGAGGCCCAAGCAGGAATTAACGAATGGTACACCTATCTGAACAACATGGGGAGTTATTCCCCGGAGGCTTTCAGAGGACTTGGACAGATGTATGTGGATGACGAACGCTTCACTCGTAATATTGATCAATTTGGCGAAGGATTGGCCTTATTTATGAGGGATGCGATGGCAATCTTTGCCGATCATAAGAGCTAATGCTTCACGCATAAGCTCCAATTCCACTCCAAGCAATAAAAAAAGGGACGTACGCCATTAGGCGTCACGTCCCTTCTCCTGTATCTCAGCCGCAATGTGATTGACCCCTTCCGGTCCTTCACTCTGAGTACTTTTAAGTTGTATAACCCGGTGCCGTATTCACCCTTCTGAATACAGCCCCTCGTCCTCTTACGCTCTTGGCGCTTGATCCGATGATGAAGCTGACGACGCCAGACTTGTCTTCGCCATGCGTCCCGGAATCTGCCATGCGGATACAATGGCCAACACGATGAACAACAGATCGATCGGTTCACTGAAGTAATCTGTAATGGTAGCGAAGAACTCGCGGATGATCTCAACATCAAACGCCAGTTCCATCATTCCGATATCCCCGAACAATTGGGATGTGAAATAGATCACCGTAAGATACTTACCCAGCAGAATGCCGAGAAGTGCGAAAATTACCGCAATGATTTTATGTACCGTTGCAATCCGCTTGTTGGAGAACAACACAACCGAATACCCCGTAAGTGCCCCAATCAAAATCGCGATCAGCCCAACCTCATATTCGGTCGACGCTGCGATTGCTGCCCACACGGCTCCCCCTACAATTGCTGCAATTAACCCGCCGATGATCGGCAAGCCAATTCGGATTCCTTGTTTCTCTTCCACGTGCTTTTCCCTCCTGAGTCATGCTTATGCTTATTTTCCAGAATTCACCTTTCCTATGAAACCACAAAATGTGCCTTCTTTCAACAAATTTCTAATTGTTTCTGAAAATTAATAGAAAGAAAGCAGGGCAGCTCCCATGATATATTTCAGCAACGCAAAGATCCCCTCCACCAGCCTAATGCTGGTAGAGGGGACCTTTGCGTTGCGCATCATTTATTGTCTAAACACTGCTGACATCCTATGCTTGAGCTTCTTTAGCAGGCTGAATGACTGCAGCAATCTGTGCCAGAATGGCATCCACTGAAGCCGGATCATGCACATCATATTCATCAATGTTCAGACGGAGTACCGGACATGCCGTGAACTGATCAATCCATACCGAATAACGCTCATGCATATGTTCCCAATACGAGCGGTCGGTCTGAATTTCCATTTCACGTCCGCGTTCCGTGATCCGGTTCAGAATGGACGGCAGGCTGCCTTCCAGATAGATCAACACATCGGGATGAGGGAAATAGGGGGTCATTACCATCGCTTCAAACAAACTGCTGTACGTTTCGAAATCCGTGGCTGACATCGTGCCCTGATCCGCATGCATTTGCGCAAAGATCCCTGTATCTTCATAAATGGAACGATCCTGTACGAATCCTCCACCCAGCTCAAAAATTTTCTTCTGTTCCTTAAAGCGCTCCGCCAGGAAGTAGATTTGCAAATGGAAGCTCCAACGCTCGAAATCATGGTAGAACTTCTCCAAATATGGATTATGATCGACCTGTTCCAGAGAAGTCTTAAAATTTAAACGCTGTGCAAGTGCTGCCGTTAACGTGGATTTGCCCACACCAACCGTACCTGCTACCGTAATTAATGCATTCGCCGGAATGCCATAGTTATTCATGTGATATACTCCTTTACCTGGTTAACAATCTGCCTGAAATGTTCAGGATGCTCCACAAAATCCAACTGCTCCGCATTTACCTTTATAATGGTTGGCGGATTGGCGCTGTCCGCCAAGTAGGCCATGCCTGTTTTGTAATCCGCAATCAATTGTTCCATATAGGCTGGGTCCATATCCTGCTCAAAGGAACGTCCACGTTTGTTAATGCGATACATCAATGTGTCCAGCTCTGCTTCAATGTATAACACCAGATTGGGCTTAGGCAGATCATCGGTTAACAAGTGATAGATTTGACGGTACTTGTCCCGTTTGGTCCCTTTCAGGGTGCGTTCGGCAAAGATCATATTTTTGTAGATATGATAATCCGATATGACGGGCGTATTTTGTTCAATGTAGTGCAGACCGGTATCTTCCAATTGCTTGAAACGATTGCATAGAAAAAACATTTCAAGCTGGAAGCTCCACTCATCAATATTTTGATAGAAGGAAGCCAGAAAGGGATTCTCTTCTACTATTTCCTTCACCAGCGGAAGGTTTAATTCCTTGGAAAGCATCGTTGCCAGCGTGGTTTTCCCCGCTCCAATCGCGCCCTCCACCGCAATAAACGGGGCTGATTTCATCGTGTTCCTGCTCCTCCTCGACCTCATGCGTGTTTCCGTTTCTGTATAGACCTCACCTATTGTATCACAGCCCGTGGAGTCGAAGGCCAGTATTTTATGTAAAGTTCCCTCTTCAACCTTTATGAAAAAATACGAAAAACTACTGAAAGTTTTAGTGCTAAAGCATCATTTTATTTTCATTACTAACATTCCTATGACTTTATTACGATATATTCCATGAATACGATATGTCTGGAGGTCCTAGAAGAGTCTGGAATGATTCATATATACGAATAGATCAAATTAACCAGAAAAAAGGAGAGAAACAAGTTGTTAGCCAAGATTCGATGGAGTACCATGCCTTTCTTTGCCAAAAACCTCGTTATATCTTTCGGTAGTATTATGTTGATTGGAATCATCCTGATTACAGCAGGATACCAGCTGCAAAAAAACGTACTCAGCCAGCAGCTCTATGATCAGGCCAAGGTGACCACCCAGAAGTGGTCAGACGATCTGGACACAGCCAAAGTGCTTGAAGCCATCAATGAGAAAAGCTATGACGGCCCGGTGCAAAAAGAACTTCGGGACTATCTGGATTCCATCCATGAACTGTATCCCAATATTGCCCAGACCTATATTTTTGGAACCGAACTGGCGGAAGGTAATCAAACGTCCATCATCGCCATTCCGACCAACCTGGTTCAGCCTTTCGAAGAATTAGACTTGGCCGTAGGCTCCATGTACCCGCTCCCACAGGAAAATGTCCAAGCACTGGAAGACATGAAGAAGGACGGACAACCCGCACTAAGCAGCTTCTACACAGATGAATACGGTACCTGGACCACCATTATGTATCCGATCAAGAATGCTGCGGGTGAAATGTACGCGGCCATTTACTTTGATGTTGATGCCAACGCAATCCCGAGTGGTCTTCATAAACTTATTACATACAGCAGCATGTTCCTTATAGGTTTCCTGCTTCTGTTTATGATCCTGCAATATGTCCTGCTCAAGAAAACGCTAACACCGATCCGTAACCTGATGAAGGGTATCGATGTTGCCAGCTCGGGAAATCTGGATGTTTCCATCCAGACAGGACAGGATGATCTGGGGATCATTAATCAAAAATTCAATACGATGATTGAACGATTCAACGATACGATGTCCAAAGTCCAACTGACTTCACATCACCTGTCCAACTCATCCAAGAAATTACTGGAGATCTCGGAAAATAACAATGGCAATATTCAGATGATCAGTACGAATATTCGGGATATCTCCCTCGGCCTTCGCTCTCAGGACCAAGCCTCCGTTGAGAATGCACGTGCCATGACGGAAATGTCCACAGTTGTCCAAACCATCGCGAGCAGCTCTTCAGAAGTTGCCGATGAAGCGCAGAGCATGGAACAGCGGTCCCATACGGGCCATGAGATTATGCAGCAAGTCATTGAGCAAATGGACCTGATCTCGGGAGCCGTAAAACACACATCCGATTCCATCCGCTCTTTGGAGAACCGTTCCAATGAGATTAGCGGCATTGTCAACATCATCACAGATATTGCCGGACAAACCAATTTGCTTGCCTTGAACGCTTCCATCGAAGCAGCTCGCGTTGGTGAAGAAGGTAAAGGATTTGCCGTCGTGGCAGGAGAAGTACGCAAGCTGGCAGAACAATCGCAGCAATCGGCAGATCAGATCCGCTCGTTAATCGACGAGATTCAGCGGGATATCGCGCAGTCGGCCGAAGCTATGCAGCTTGGTTCGCGTGAGGTAGAGAAAGGCTCTCAGGTCACACGGGAGACAGGTGAATTCTTCGGAGATATCCTGACTGCCACGAACAAAGTGGCGAATCAGATCCAGGACATCTCCAGCTCTACGGAGGAAATCTCCGCCAGCACACAAGAGATGTCTGCAACAGCAGATGAGCTGTCCGCAAGTGTCAGCAAGGCAGCAAACAGCAGCAAGCAGATTGAACAGTCGATTGCTGAACAGGAAGCCTCCATGGCGTCCATTGTCAGCGCTTCGGACGAGCTCTCTGCGGTATCGAAGCAGCTGCAGGAACTAATTTCATTCTTCAAAGTTAAGCAAACAAATTAATAATTCAATTTCCGTAGTACAAAAAAGATCTTTCCTTATTCCCGGGAAAGATCTCTTTTTCATCTTATCTTGTGCCCAATCACTGGGACTTGTCACTTGATGTTTCGGCATCGTCTTTCTTCTTCGTACCTTTGCTTTTATAAGGCTTTGGGGCACTTTTCGCCCGATTGGCGCTGGCTTGCCAGCGATTCCAGCCTTTTTTGCCGGTACCGCGGCCCGTGCCGCCCTTACCCTTTGCTTTGCTCATGTTATCACTCCAATAATCCTGTATATGCTTAAAAATGACTGTCCTCGGTACCTTTTATCGTAACCCAGCCCATCGTATTCACTTCCAGCATTTCTTATTATAACAAAAATAGACGTCTTTACGTCCATTTCCAAAAATGATTGTATTGTTATTCTGTTATGAAAGCGGTATAGTGTACATAATTGAAAGAAGAAGCTGCGTCTTCTTCGGGATTGTTACTGGTAAGCAGGCGATACCCAAATAAAGGCTGTGTGATAAGCCTTTGTTTGGGTTTTTTGTTATTATAACGGCAATAGAGGTGAACAACGATGATCATTCGACAGATTTTCAACAATAACGTCATCCGGGCAGAGAACCAGGTGGGTCATGAATTTGTTGTCATTGGAAATGGTCTGGGCTTCAAGAAGAAAAATGGGCAGCCTGTTGATGAGGATAAAATCGAGAAAACCTTTGTTCTCAAATCGGATAATATCCCCCAAAAGCTGATCGACCTGATGGGCGAAACCTCCGTGGAGTATCTAACCTTGGCTGACAAAATCGTAGGCTATGCCAAACGGGAAATGGGCGATATTTTTAGTGACAATATCTATATTTCCCTCATCGACCATATTCAATTTGCCATTTCACGGTACAGGAAGTCCGTCGGGCTGAAGAACTCCCTGTTATGGCAGATCAAAAAATTTTATAAAAAGGAATTCATGATCGGCATGAATGCGCTGGAGTTGATCGATACACAATTTGGCATTCAGATGGACGA
>Ga0209463_1001682_pt1 | contig 13078 bp, 13 predicted proteins | sample AgamicMgSfrz_FD_187169 | JGI IMG/M metagenome (GOLD analysis project Ga0209463, IMG submission 187169) | Agave microbial communities from Guanajuato, Mexico - Mg.Sf.rz (SPAdes) (version 2) | ecosystem: Host-associated > Plants > Phyllosphere > Phylloplane/Leaf | place: Guanajuato, Mexico... | reverse complement strand
GTTAATTTTAATAACACGGCAATACCTACTAAAATTTATTCCCCGACTCATTTCCACTTTTCAGCAGTTTATATTTATTCATTTAACCTCATAAATAATCTATTTACTCTATATTCCTACCGATTAAACTATAAAACCTCTTATTTTCTTCTATTGTCATATTAGTTAACATGAAATACAATCATCTCAATTCATTTACATATTCTTCTGAACAAACATCACACGTTACTAACTTGAAGGAGAGTGCTAATTATGAGCAAACATTCAAATCTTCGTCCCTGGGCTGTATGGAGTACCGCCGCTTTAACCGCTCTGACCATCTCTTTATCCCCAATCGGAACCTATGCGGCTCAAGCCGCTACGGTAGAAGTGAGTGGAACGACAAGTGCAGTACAAAGCTCTTCGTCTAGTACACCTGCCCGGAATACATCCATTCCTGCCGTGCCTCAGGCCTCGAAGCAATCCGCTTTGCCTAATGTGCTTGTGATCGGGACAGGCGGAACGATAGCAGGTCAATCCGAGGATGCGACCAGCTTCCAGAATTACAGGGCGGGCACGCTCCCGATTGAGGAAATGGTTGATGCGTTACCCGACAAACAGAAGATTGCAGATGTTAGCACACTTCAATTCGGAAACTCAGGTTCAGGCTCATATACCATGGCAGATCTATACGATTTATCTCTAACCGTAGATAAGGCACTTGCTCAGTATGACAGTGTCGTGGTTACTACAGGCACGGATACCATGGAGGAAATTGCTTATTTCCTTGACATGACGGTTCAGAGCGATAAACCCGTCGTCATTACAGGCTCCATGCGACCATGGACTGTTATCGGTTCAGATGCCCAGGCGAATCTGTACAATGCCATCAAACTTGCGGGAAGCGGACGCACCACTTCGTTTGGAACGGTATTGATGCTGAACGATACGATTCAGCTTGCACGTGGTGTAACCAAAACGAATGACTATCGGACTGATACATTTGAGACCCCAATGCTTGGTGCTGTTGGTTACATCGATGAAGAGAACATTCGAATCTATCGCGCTCCTGCACGTGCACTCAAACCTGAAGGCACGGCCAAGCCGGCATTTGATTTGAGCCAAATTACGAAGGCTGATCTGGCGAAAGTCGAAATTGCAATCTCCTATCAGGAAGCTGGCGGGGAAGCGATTGAAGGTTTCGTACGCGGCGGAGCCAAAGGGATCGTAACTTCAGGTACCGGAGCAGGTGGCATCTCCAGAGCAATGGGACAAGCCCGCACAAAAGCCACCCAAGAGGGAGTCATTTTCGTAACTACTACCCGCACAGGTTCGGGAAGCGTATATGGCGGCGGAGACGGCGTTATTGCCGGGGACAACCTCAGCCCTCAACAAGCACGAATTTTGCTCATGCTTGGCCTGTCGTTCAGTGATGATTTTGAAACGATCAAAAAATGGTTTGAAACTTACGGTACACCTGAAGTTTAATAGCCCTTATACACTTAACTTAATTAAAAAATTACAAAAAAAGAGATGAACTTCGGCCCATTAGCGATCAGGGATGAAGTTCATCTCTTTTTAGTCCAACATGTTTTAACTCTTTTGTTTACTTATTTCACCCACGCCAATGCCAAGCCATCATAATCCGGCAGCATCGTTGTAACAAGGCGTGGATCACTCGCCATCTGTTCATTGAACCTTCGAACAGCAAGGACAGCCGGACCCTGCTTGTCCGGATTCAGCGTACGACCACGCAGGAAACAATTATCGCCTACAATGACAGCACCCGGCCGGGCCAGCTTAATGGCATAATCGAGATATACCGGATAATTCTCCTTATCTGCGTCAATAAAGAAGAAATCGAATGTGCGACCTTCCTGTTCCAATTGCTTCAGGCTGTCTGCAGCCGGGCCAATGCGATACTCTACCTTTTCGCCGAAGCCGCCTTCCTCCAGATGAGCACGGGCCATCGCCGCATATTCCTCTTTCAACTCTAATGAAGTGAGGGTTCCGCTTTCCCCCAAACCGCGGGCAAGACAAATTCCGCTGTAACCGCCCAGCACGCCGATTTCGAGCACGGCCTCTGCCCGTGATGTTTTGGCGAGAAACGTGAGCAAACGACCATAAGCCGGTGCAACCGAAACTTCCGGCATATTGTTTGAACGGATGGCCTCTTTCACCTTTAATAACAGATCATCTTCTTGAAATAATTGATTTACATATTCGTCAGGGGTAAGATTCACCACGTATATCCTCCTTGGACACTTGGACTGCTTTCCTTATGGATGCCAATGTTCTATAATGAATGTTTGTTATCAACACAGGCGGTTAGACTACAGTATCACCTGCTTTTAGCGAGCAGAGTGCTCACCGCATTTCTCATTGTAAGTTTTTTCACGGAATGCGGCAAGGCCGCACCGTCACTATACAGCTGGATGAAGACACAGTCCTCTTCGGCTTGAAATGGAGTTGAAATGAAACACATGGCTCAATTGCAATTAATTGCGACCTCAGCAATGGGACTTGAGGCTGTCGTAGCCCGGGAATTGAAACAGCTGGGGTATGAGGATGTTACGGTCGAGAACGGCCGGGTTGTATTTACTGGAGATTATATCGATATTTGCCGCTGTAACCTGTGGCTGAGAAGTTCTGACCGGGTTCTGATCAAAATGGGCGAATTCCCGGCAACCACATTCGACGAATTGTTCGAAGGAACCAAGGCACTCCCTTGGGAGGAATGGATTCCCGCGAACGGTGAATTCCCTGTCGAAGGCCGCTCCCACAAATCCCAGCTGAGCAGTGTTCCTGCCTCTCAGGGTATCGTCAAAAAAGCGATCGTTGAAAAACTGAAGCTGACACATAACACTGAATGGTTCCCTGAGAACGGGGCTCGTTATGTCATTGAAGTGATTTTGCTGAATGACCGCACCCTGCTTACGTTAGACACGACCGGACCAGGACTTCACAAACGGGGTTATCGTAAACTTGTGACTGAGGCTCCGCTGAAAGAAACACTCGCCGCTGCGCTTATTCAGCTCAGCCGTTGGAACGTATCCCGCCCCTTCTATGATCCGTGTTGCGGTTCAGGCACCATGCTGATTGAAGCAGCCATGATCGGTTGGAACATCGCACCAGGACTGCGCCGCTCCTTCAACTCCGAGAATTGGGATGTCATCCCTAAAGAACTGTGGGAACAGGCTCGTGAGGAAGCATTTGACGCTGTTCGTGACGACGTTCCATTGCAGATTGCCGGCAGCGATATTGATCCCGAAGCGATCGAGGTAGCCCAGGCAGCGATCAAAAGTGCAGGATTTGCCAAGGATATTGAAGTAAGTGTACTGCCTGCACATCGTGCCAGACCTCAAGGGGAATATGGTGTGATTATTACCAACCCGCCATACGGGGAACGATTGAGCGAAGAGAAGGAGGTTCAGAAGCTGATTCGCTCCTTAGGACGCAGTTACCTTGAAATGCCGACTTGGTCCTTTTTTGCCATCACTTCAACCAAATCCTTCGAAGATGCTTTCGGCCGCAAGGCAGACAAGCGTCGCAAATTGTTTAATGGACGAATCGAAACCCAAGTACTATCAGTACCTGGGACCCTTGCCTCCGCGGAATCAGTCACCACAACAATAATTACACGGAAATCGAGTGCTCCTGCCTACACGGCTGGGGCGCTTTTTTTGTACAGTTATACAGCCAAATTCTGCATGAAGCACTCCCGCACTGGGCATAGTTGAAATGCCATGAAGGAGAGCTATAATGAATGGAGCCCTATTTTTACATTCCGTTAACATTAGATGAACAAAACACTGCAACTGGGAGGGAACCTAGATGGTCATCTCACAGCCTACACGCAGCATGTCGCCGCGTAGGCTTCTTAATCATCCACTTACGTTATATCTCATTTTTCTCGTGCTGATGCTGCTGAAACTCATGTGGCTTCATCACAACCTGCATGCCTACAACATCACCATGGGTCTCTTGGATAAAGTCATTGCCATCGGCTCTTTGCTGCTCCTTTCCTTCTGGACCTGGTGGCTGCCTAGACGGGGCATGGTATTGTCTCTTGTCGTGCTCAATCTGCTCCTCACAGCACTGATCTATGCCGATATGGTTTATTATCGATACTTTCAGGACTTTCTAACGATCCCTGTGTTAATGCAAGCCAGACAAGTTGATGCACTGGGTGATAGCATCGCTACGCTCATACACGCCAGTGACTTGTGGTTCTTCGCAGACTGGCTTGCCATCATTCCGTATGGGGCCATTCTGCTATTCAGCAGGCGAAATCGCTTCTCCCGTACGTCTACTACCATTAACGGGTTAAGAAGTTACTCCGATCACCGCGGCAAAAAAAGAGGCATGCGCAGATTTACCGCAGGCAGCATTGCCTTCGTGCTTGGACTATGCCTTGCGGTAGGGCCTATCTATTTCTACAGTAAAACATGGGCCAAGGGGCTGTTCGACAATAATTGGTGGAATGTCTCCATGTATAATGTGACCGGGCTTCTCGCTTTTCATGGATATGATCTGTACAACTATGCCAAAGACCATATCGGTTCCGGCCCAGAGGCTGACCCTGCTGATGTCGAGCAAGCCAAATCCTTTTTTGCCGACAGACAGAGTAACGCTTCGAGCGAAAATGCCATATTTGGCAAGTACAAGGATAGCAATCTCATCATCGTTCAAGGAGAAGCCTTCATGAATTTCATGATCGGGCACAGCATTGGCGGTCAGGAAATCACGCCGCATTTTAACGAACTGATGAAGGAAAGCCAATATTACAGTCATTTTTATCACCAAACAGGCCAGGGCAGAACATCAGATGCCGACTTTGGAGCCAATATTTCACTCCATCCCCTGCCTGTTGGATCAGCTTTTGTTCGGTACGCAGACCACGCGTATGATTCTCTGCCTTCAATTCTGAAAGACAACGGTTACAGTACGAATGTATTTCATGCGTACGAGAGCGGATTTTGGAACCGTTATACGATGTATCAGAACATGAACTACGACAAGTTTTACAGTAAAAATGATTTTGAACAGGATGATCCGCTTGGCTGGTCCCTGTCCGATGAGTCTTTTTTCCGGCAATCCGTTCAGAAGATGGACAGCGAGGTTACCGAGCCGTTCTATTCCTTCCTCATCACACTTAGCAGTCATCATCCGTACGCACTCCCGAAGGATAAACAGCAGCTTGATGTAGGTGAGTTCGAAGGAACCATGTTCGGCGACTATCTGCAATCTGTTCATTATGTAGACTCCGCGCTGGGCAGCATGGTAGAAGATCTGAAGAACCGGGGATTATGGGACAAAACCATCTTCATGTTCTACGGGGATCACGATAATTCGATCAAAGAACAGGCACAATATGAGCAATTTCTTGGACGATCTCTGAATGAACTGGATATGGAGCAAATCATGAACGAGGTTCCCTTGCTGGTGCATTTGCCAGATGGATCCGAAGCAGGGACCATTGATCAACCCGCTGGACAACTGGATATTACTCCATCGGTGCTTCATTTGCTCGGCATAACGGATGAATCTTATTATCATATGGGGAACGATATCTATAATGGATCAGCCCGGACAGTTGTATTGCGAAGCGGTGCATTCACTGATGGTTCCGTATTTTATATCCCTTCAGACGATTATATATACGCGAACGGGTCATGTTATGACCTGTCCACCCGCAACAAGACAGACATCAACGCCTGCAATTCCGGACATGACGAGGCTTCAAAGAGACTGCACGTGTCCGATACAGTCATTACGTACGATCTAATCCGGCGTTTCCATGAAGAGAACAACAATGCAGAACCCGCATCCTAGAGGATATCTCTTCCACTGTCGGCGTGTAGTAGCGTTTGATAAAAGGAGAACTTGAATCATGACAACTCAATCAGATCCAACATCGATTGAACAAAAGTTATATGATGAAGCAGCCAACTTTGTGAAGCATCGCTATCCTCAAGGTTGGGGCGGTGCAGCGGCCGTTTATACGAATGCGGGTTCGCTGTTAATCAGCGTTGCTCCAGAAGTCATCAATGATGCCACACACCTGTGCATGGAGACGGGTGCCTATCTCGAAGCACACAAATTAAATGAGCGAGTTACGCACTCCATCTGCGTGGCACGTGATGACGAACATTCGGAATTCAAAGTGCTCACCCCTTGCGGGGTATGTCAGGAACGGTTATTTTTCTGGGGTGAAGATGTGAAAGCAGCTGTATATGATCCAGATGGAAGGTTAATCTATAAAAGATTGGACGAAATCCAGCCTTACCACTGGACCCAGGCATACCGGGACAAGTAATTTATTCCGTTTCGCTTCTTTACGTATTCAGGTAGTCAGGCACTATCGAATCAAAGATTTTGTACCTTTAGTTACCACCAAAGTGTTAAGCGTGCAGCCTTTGCATGTTTAGCACTTCTTTTTTTGGACCGGCCTGATACCTGCCTTGCGTTAATTCGAAAGTCGCTTTATAATTGTAACTAAATTAGTTTCATTTATATGGAGGTTTTAAAACATGAATATTGAAATATGGTCCGACTTTATGTGTCCTTTCTGTTATATTGGCAAACGCCGTTTGGAAAATGTACTGGCTCAGTTCCCACACCGTGATGAAGTGACGCTGCAATTCAAAAGTTTCGAGCTGGATTCCAACGCTGAGTTGAACAGTGGTAAAACGAATGCGGAATATCTCGCTGCCAAATACAATATGAGCGTGGAGCAGGCAAAAGGCATGAATGCCCAAATGAACGCCAATGCCCGCACGGCCGGACTGGAATACAATATTGACGAGATGATCCCTACCAATTCGTTCTCCGCTCACCGCTTGACCCACTGGGCAGATACACAAGGCAAAATGCTTGAACTCAGCGAGCGTTTGTTCCAGGCCATTTTCATGGAAGGCAAACATGCTGGTGACACTGATGTATTGATTCAACTAGCCGAGGAAGTCGGCCTGGATCGTAACGCAGCTGCCGAAGTGCTGGCTAGCAATCAATTCGCGGATCAGGTTCGTGCAGATCAGGCTGAAGGCGAGCAGCTAGGCATTCGCGGTGTGCCATTCTTCGTATTCGACCGCAAGTTCGCCGTATCCGGTGCGCAGCCGGACGATGTATTCCGGGATGCCATTCAGAAGGCATGGGATGAGCGTTCCCCTTTCACAATGGTTGAATCCAGCACACCTAACGCTGATGCAGGTGGTGTATGCACGGACGACGGATGCGAAGTGCCGCAATCCGATAATCAATCCAAATAACACAAAAGCAGCAGGAGCAAGGGATATCCCCTGAACCTGCTGTTTTTTTTCAACTTATAACTTCAACTCACCCCATTTCGTACAAGTATAAAAAAGAACGTTCTCCATGAAGAACGTTCTTGGTGTTTACAGCTCAAATATTTAGAAGATTATAAGTTCAATAAGGAGTACTGTTCCGGAAGCAACGGTTCCCACACAAGACCTTGCCCGACCTGCCTATGCAGAACCGGACCCTATTTATACACCCTATTAGAGCAGCAGCCCTACGCACATAATCAGGCCGCAGAGCACAGATGATTGCTGGGAAGCTCCCATAAGCGGCAGATACGTCTCAGACGGATTAACTTTGCCCAGTGATTTATAAACCCTGTACATTGGAATAACAGAAAGAATCGCGACAAGACCATACACGGGCAGAGCATGAAACACCACACAAACGATCAAAAGGATGTAAGCAAGGATCGTCATCAGCTTGGATAGACGAAGCGCCCGCTCTTCCCCCCACATGACGACCAGCGTCTTCTTGCCGATTTCGCGGTCCGCACGCCAGTGCAGAAAATGATGGTTAAATAGCAGCATGGTGGTCAGCATGCCGACCGGCAAGGACAGCAGCAGCGGCGCAAGCGCAAACTCTCCTGTCTGTACATAGTAGGCACCCAGAACCGGCAGGATACCAAAGGAAATAAATATCCCGATTTCACTATAGCCTTTTCCACGGTAGCCGAATTTAATTGGCGGTGCAACATAGAAATAAGCGATCAAAGCACCGATCAGCGCAATAGCCAGGATCGGCCAACCGCTGACGATCGTAAGAATAAGACCGCAAGCCCCAGCCAGCACAAGAAATCCCCAGGTAATCGCCGCAAATTTCTTCTCGGTCATGGTTCCCGAAGTCAGAAACCCGGAGTGCGTCGAAATCGCGCCTTCTGTCTCCGTTGCTTGGGTATCGGTTCCGTTCCGATAATCCCATAAATCGTTTACCATATTGGAAAAAATATGAGCGGACACCGCGCCCACTAACGTCAGCAAAAACAAAAGAAAACTAAATTCCTTCTGCATAGCGTAGGCTGCGATGGTACCTAGTATGACTGGAACAACCATTACCGTTACCGAATACAGTCGGGTCATATTTTTAAATAAAGCCCAATTACTCATGATGTATTTTAAGCCTCCTATGATGTAAAAACCTTAAAACTTTGTGACAACCTTCACATAACATTAGATTATACATCATATGGACTCTTTTGTGATAGGAAATTTTTGTTCAATGAACACAACACCCGTATGCAGGGGTAATTCCGCCAGATGAAGTATCTCGCCATTCCTTCTCACTGCAATACAGCCTGTCTGATTAAATCCAAGTTGACAGCATTATGAAAGAGAGAAAAGGCCCTCTCCATCTGGAAGAGGACCTTTTAGTTTACGGGATAAATCGGGCTATTGGTTACATGATTGCTGACAACACGCCTAGCAGCATCTGTTTAAAACCTTCTCGATCGATCTCCTCGCATACCCGAACATTGGACTCGTTCCCGAGACGAAAAATTTGGAGACAAAAGCGATCGAAAGAACGATCCGTATCCGGAACCATCGCAAACAGAACAATGAATACTTATATTGGGATTGAGCTACACTCAATCCCAAAAGAGCTGATCCGGATGCGGCCCGGTTCTCTTGTCAGAATCCAAGGCATCAATCGATCTGAGCTCATCCGGCGTTAATTCAAAATCAAAAATGTCTGCATTCTCCCGAATACGCTCTGGTGTAACCGACTTCGGTATGGTCACAATCTGGTTTTGAATATCCCAGCGCAAAATAATCTGTGCAGGTGTCTTTCCATATTTTTGAGCAAGGCCCTTCAACGTGGATTCATTGTTCAGCTTTCCTCGCATGATCGGACTCCAGGCTTCCAGCTGAATACCCTGCTCTCCACAGAAGTCCTGCAGTTCCTGCTGAATCAAACCCGGGTGCAGTTCCACCTGATTGACCGCAGGGACCGTTCCGCCTTCATCTATGATTTCGCGCAAATGATGTATTTGGAAATTACTCACACCAATCGCCCGTACGCTTCCTTCGCTATATAGACGTTCGAATGCTCTCCACGTCTCCTTGTACTGGTCTCTTCCCGGCCAGTGAATTAAATATAGATCAATCACATTCAGTCCCAATGCCTTCTGACTGGCCTCAAATGCTCTGAGCGTCGAATCGAACCCCTGATCCTCATTCCAGAGCTTGGTTGTCACAAACATCTCATTTCGGGCAATTCCACTGCCTGCTATGGCTTGTCCCACTTCTTCTTCATTTCCGTAGACAGATGCCGTATCAATGCTGCGATATCCTACTTCCAGTGCCGTCTCAACGGCTTGCTGCACTTCCTTGCCCTTTGCTCTATATGTTCCAAATCCTAGCCAAGGCATCGTTACCCCATTATTCAGAATCGTGCAATCTGTAATATGTTTGGTCATCCTGTACCTCCCGTATGGAATTTGGCTGCTCAAGGTTTATTAACCTTCTGACAGAAATTTAAGCGTTCCCCTATCTTCCTGTTCAGAGCGACTCATTCCCGGGAGATTCGTAAAAGGTAACATGAAGCAAAGAACCCGCAAAGCTCTATGGCATGCGGGTTCTGGTGTGACAGGAACAGCTATTGATTCCCTTGCCCGTTCTGACTCTGGATGGAGTTCAACCTTCTCTTCTCCTCAGTGAACATTTCTTCTGCCAGCTCGACACCCTGTCCTCCCAGCGAAAGCTCAGCCTGACGCATGGCCTGCTCCGTATGGGCCAATCGACGCTCAGCCTGTTCAATGGTCTGCTCGGTTGGATGAGACATGGCCTGAGATACGGCAAAATGAAGTTTGTTCACTGCATTCTGCGCCTGAGATACGGTGGTATTCGCTTGCAAACTGGAATCATAACGCTTCGGCATGAGTATTCCTCCTTGGGATCATGTTCCTGTTACCCCTTTAGGATGGTTGATCAGACCCTGCCTTATTCTTCTTAGACATCAACATTGTATAAATGTTGGACCACGACTCGTTTTAAACATGAAATCCGAAGATCCGTAACCTTCCACAGACTCCCTGCGTTAATCTTTAAGATAGCTTTCTAGAAGGAGATGGTTGTTTGAAGAACCTGTGGTCACCAGTCATTATGTTATCTGCTTTACTGTTTGCCAGCGGCTGTTCTTCCTCGACGTATCAAATAACGGGATACACGAGCTCCACCATCCATGCAGATTTTCCTGTTCCGGAGAATGCAATACTATTAGGTGTTACGACCAATTCGGCAAACCGTAATATTCAAATAAGTGCATCGTATGAATTAAAACATATTGGAGGTGAGCAAGGCCTCTACACGCCCACTGATTATTTTCAGAAGTTACACAATGAAGGATGGGTTGAGATGGAAGAAAACCGATTGGGTCATGTTCACTTTTTCCAGAAAGAAGATACGATAATCGCCATTAAAATACGTGAGGACACGTTTGACATTTACGAAATGAAAAAGGATGCACCGATATGATATACCCTTGAATACATCATGAAACGTTAGAGTTCAACCCAAGTTATCACTTCGCACAAAAAAGAGAGGCCTCAGCCTCTCTCTTTTACTTCACGAATTTTGCCACTTTTGCCAGTACTTCTTCTTCCGTCGGCGCACTAATGTACCGACCGTTGATAAACACAAAAGCGCGTTTCGCACAAGGACCACAGTACGATTTGCATCCAATCTTGATCTCCGTATCCGGAGCCATTTTCTCCAGCTTGGGCACAATCGACTTCAATCTGATATGATTACACTTTTCGCATACGCGGATATCGTTAGCCATGAGTTCCCCTTCTTCGCGGCCTTAGTGATCGCCGTGGTTGCCTTTGGAAGGATTGGTGATAACAAATCCCTCTTGAGGAAGGTACAGGTAGTCAATCTTAACGCCATCCAGAAGCGGTTGATCATTCTCAAGAATAACATCGATCTCTTTGTCCGTGGATACCACTGTATCGTTTTCTTTAGGCGTGTCCAGATCAAGTCCGTAGTGAGCGTGGTCTCCGTGTGCATGCGTGATGACAACACGGAGTTTTTTCCCTTCGTTTTCGGGCTTGTCCAGCTCCAATTTCAATACTTTGGCAGCATTGCGAGTAATTTTGCAGTTCATTTCGACTTCATCTCCTATATTGTAATTGCTGGTTCCAACAATTTCAGCATTTCTAAACTCCAGCATCTATTGTAAAGAAAGTTACTCCGCTTCGCAATAACATTGATGCAAAATCAATGGTGAACAGTCCCAATTCATGTCATATCTCCATTAGGCCCGAGATGGAAGCACCGGATATTTCCGCTCCGCACGACTGACAAACCAGTTCATGAGCAGCAAAGTAACACCAATATCATCGATAGGCATAAATGGCATGACATCGGGCAGAACCCAATACAGCAGGACCGGGATGATAAAAAGCAGTTTCTCATGCAAAGGGATCTGCGGAGCCCGCAATAGGCGGGGCAGTCTCTTGAACACTTCAGTCCATCGTTTGAACGACAGCAGTCTTCTCCACTTCATGTGAATCCCTCCAAATTCATCATGCGCCAGAGGAAGGCACATGTTCGTATTCTACTCATTACCCTTTCAGGAACGGTATGATAACCCAAAAAAGACGGGACGCTGTTACAGCGCCCGTTTGTTTTTATACGTCCTTGGAAGCTAGAAGTTTCATGACAGAGGTTCTGTTCCTGTTCCCCCATCCGACAGTAACTCAGCCAGCAGCATGCCCACCTCGACACAGATATCATCAAACTGTTCAACCGGTAGCGGATTGACGCCGAGTCCGACCTCCACCGTGAAGCCGGGCTTCCGAAACTGTTGAATGAACCAGTCTTTGTATCCAGCATCACTTCCGCCTAATTTAACTGCTTTGTAACCTGAGGCCCGTGCTAACCTGCGTGATAACGGCGCACTCTCTCTGGGCTCCAAATCCCGGTAGTTCCAATAGATCTCTTGCCCCTGACTGTGCAGGGAAATGACAGCAGCGAAGCTGTGCTGTTCCGTCCACGCTGCAAGTGCTTTTGCTTCCGGTTCAGACAATGGTGCCTTTCCTGCATAATCCCGGGGGCCAGGTGACGTAATGCCTCTTCGGGCTGCCTCTTCCTCCCAGTGAGCCGGAAATTGATCGTTCAGGTCGACCCCTCTGATATTGGCTTTCCAATGGGTAAAGTGCGAACGTCCGGCATTCCAGGCAAGCAGCTGCTTGGCATGTGGATGCCTATTCACAACACCTTCCTGAACGAGCTCTACCCCATCCGGATTGACCATCGGCACGACCCACAACGTCGTTTCCTGCATCCAACGTTCTGTCCTAAATTGTTGCCATGGCACGCTGTCCGTGTATGCCCTCGCGTATTCTTCAATAAAACGCATGATTACCGCACTCGTAAGCCATTCATTAGCATGAACGGAGGCATTCACGTGAATATGCCGCGGTCCTTCGCCAATCTTCAGGTAGGGTAAGGCTTTCCCCATGACACTTGTACCGATTGAACCTGTGGAAATGAAGGGATATTTCTTCTCAAGCAGCACGATATCCCGGCTCAATTCACGGTAACCGTATTCCCCCTTTAACCTGACAATAGTTTTGCCATTTGAATCCGGAATATGAATGCACCGCCCGCACCAATCCTCGACGTTCGCAAACTCGGGATTAGCCTCGCGAAGCTCTGTTTCATTCAGGCCAAAACGTTCTGCGATCCACCCCACGTTTTCCCCAGGCTGAACAGCATATCTGCGACCGGTCCCCGGTAAGATTCGCAGCATCTGCCCTGCAAGCAAGTAGGGCTGC
>Ga0209463_1001681_pt1 | contig 13079 bp, 17 predicted proteins | sample AgamicMgSfrz_FD_187169 | JGI IMG/M metagenome (GOLD analysis project Ga0209463, IMG submission 187169) | Agave microbial communities from Guanajuato, Mexico - Mg.Sf.rz (SPAdes) (version 2) | ecosystem: Host-associated > Plants > Phyllosphere > Phylloplane/Leaf | place: Guanajuato, Mexico... | reverse complement strand
TTCTACTTACATAACCACCATCTAAATCTAACTTTTCCTGAATGTTTTTGGCCATACAATTGCTAGTGTTATAAATTTCAAATAGAATACGAGTTTCTGTTAAAGAAAAAGGGCTGTCATAGATATGTTCATTTAAAAAGCCTAAAATATCTGTATAAAACCGATTGAATTTTCGGAACTCAAGACCACACTCACTCTGTACATTGATCATATTCACACCTCTTCAAAGTCTAATAAATTATTGCATAAGTAATTATTTACCAATTCTAACCTAAACACTTGCCTAAGTCAACTATTATTCTTAGATTTTATCCTTAAAAATGAATGCTATATATAGATTTAGCTAACATCTTGTACTTTCTAGGCAATAGTAAAAAGAAGTCTCCCATTGAGACTTCTTTTCTATCCTCATTAATTTTTTATATTTCTAGACTGATTTAAATGTTAAGATTAAAAATCAGATGAAATTAAATAAGATCTTCTATTTTAGCATCCTTTTTAAATTTAAAAATGGCTTCTACTGCCTTTTTGTATCCTCCAGAATCCCTTAAAGATTTTCCAATTCCCAAGCTTTTTTCTTTAAATGAAGAGTTTGATAGTACTTGTTCTGTTGTATTTCGTAATGTAATAGCATCTAGTTCTTGACGATTAAGTTGTAAACCAGCTCCTAACTCTTCAATTCGATTAGCCACTATTGGTTGATCCCCCATAACAGGGATAACAACGAGAGGAATACCAAAATAAAGCCCTTCACTCGAACTATTCATTCCACCATGAGTAATAAAAACATCTGCTTGTTGTAGTATTTCTAATTGGGGTACATAATTACGCACGATGAAATTAGGTGGAATATCTTTAAACTGGCGAATATCAGTCTGTTTTCCTACTGATAATACAACTGTAGCTTGACTTTCTTGGAATGCTTTAAAACAGATAGTATATAACTCAGGTTGTTGATTAAATACCGTTCCCATTGAGATAAAGATAAGCTTATTACTAGGGATAATTTTTAAAGGGAGAGTTTCTACATCTTTCCGTGGCGCAATAGAAGGACCAACAAAGATGAAGGACTCATCAAATTTATCAGCATAGGGTTGATATAGCTTAGAGGTAAATACAATTGTGATATCCCCGGGACAAGACATCAAGTTTTGTCTATCACTGAGAACTACTCCATATTTATGTTTCCACTTTGTCGATATTTCTTCAATTTCTCGATATCTTGGGGAGGTTTTATCCATTTCCCCTCTGCTCTTTATAAGGGCTGAAAAGATTTCCTCATTAATTGCAAATGTTGTACAAGAAGATATTTTAGGTATTCCCAGTACATCAGCAATAATCCATCCTGCAGCGAAATTATTATCATAAATAACATAGTCGTACTTCTCTTCGCTTATTTCGTTTAGAACATCTTCTATAATCTTATCCATTGACCGTCCCATAAATAGCAACATTTCGAGGGGATCTATTTTTTCTGTCATCCTTTTCATTGGATCTATATTGCGTGTAAAATTTTCATAAGGACGAAATAAAGCACCTGTCTTTTCAATTTTGTTTTTATATTCTTCTACACAGTAATAGACCACGTTTTCTCCCTTTTTCACTAGCTCTTCTACTAGTGCAATTGTGGGATTAACATGGCCTTCTCCAGGAAAATTAAAGAATAATACCTTTCCCATTAGAATTCCTCCTTTTTTTACATTGTAAAATAACAAAATATTAATATATTTCCTTATTATACCATAATGTAACCTTTAATATCAGATATATTCTTACATAATCTTCATTATAAGAACCAAAATCAGGGCATTTCATTTATTGATAAGATTCTTTAAGTTAAACAATATAAATATACCATTTTATGTTAAAGTTAATTTATGTTATTTAAAATACTTAAGGTGGCTATTTAATGAAAAAAAGACTAGGTTGTTTCCATGCTCATCATTCTAATATTGAACATATCGAAAAAGCTCTAAAGCCTTACAACATTGAATTAGTTCATTTTGTAGATCCTGGATTAGATCGTATTAAAATGGATTCTAACTTTACAAAAGAGATAGCAGAAAAGAAAATTAAAGATACGTTAGAGTGGATATCAAGTTGCCACGTAGACGCCATTTTGATTACATGTACCTTTTTTACAGCTAATATCGAACAAGATAGACTTGCCTACTCAATTCCTATTATTAAAATTGATGATCCTTTATTTCATTCAATCTGTGAGAAAAGTGAGCCCCAAATCTTAGTCTTCACTAATCCAAACACCGTAGAAGGAACAATGAATCAACTAATTAACTTTGCAACTAAACAGAAAAAAAACATTCAAGTTGAACCTTATCTTTTAGAAAACACATTTAATCTTGTTATGGAAGGTAAGAAAGAAGAATATATAGAATCTGTATCAAGTGGATTAAATCGACTTATAAATAATCACCCTGATAAAATTGTTTCAGCAGCGCAATTATCAATGGTACCTGCAGCAGAAATTATTGAATCAAAAACAGATGCATACGTTGGAAACCATTTAAAATCATTATCTAATTACTTAGAAGAACTACTAAAACTAAACGTTTATCAATAATCAGTGAAGTGTCCATACTAAAAAAATATTATGTACCTCATATACAAAGGTAACTAATATAGTTACTCTTATCGGTATTTATATGTATAAAAGCCAGTAGAATAATAATTCTACTGGCTTTGTCGCTCATAATATTAAGAACGATCCTTAGGGTAGCTTATTATAGATATCCTTCTGATTAATCTCCATGAACAAGTTTTTATCTTTTACAGCTTGAAAATCATATTGTTTATATAATCCATGAGCATCTTTTGTTGCTAACAAAATCCTTCGTACCTCTCTAATACTTGGACAATTAATCATAGTTTGAACAAGTAATTTGCCAAGACCTAATCCTCTAAATTCATTAAGTATAAATACATCAGCAAGGTAAGCGAAAGTTGATGAATCTGTAATAATTCTTCCGAATCCAACTTGTTTCAATTTTTCCTTCCCAGGATCTCCCGCAAATACACCAAAACAGATTGAATTTTGAATTGATTTTTCTACTAAACGTAAAGGTATTCCTTTAGACCAGTAAGCTTCATCATGAAGGTAATTATAAATTAGCTCTACATCTAAATAGTTTTTGTTACTTGAAATTGTAAAATCATTTTTAACATAGGTACTCATATACAATCCTCCTCACCAGAAAATTGTATCATTTTTCAGAAAGTTAATTGGATTATTTGTTAAATTTAGGATGTTGATTTTAAATTTGTTTAATCTATATAACTTAACATAATGTTCTTTATCAAAATTTATCTGTATATACGTAAAAGCCATCTAAGATAAGTCTTAAATGGCTTTTACAGTGTTTAGGTTATTTCATTTACTCATCAATAATTATCGTATCAGCGTTTATATCCTCGAAACAAAGGTTTACTGTTCTTTGTTTCGCTCTGGTTCTATGTACTGTTCCAGCTGGTATAAGTAACGTATCATTCGGTTTTAACACGGCTGTATCTTTATCTTTAAAATCAATTAAAAGTTCTCCCTCCAAAACCATAAAAAGCTCATCTGAATTAGAATGATAGTGCCATTTGTATTCGCCTGAAAATACAGCTATACGAAGGCAGTGATTATTAATATTCGATACAGAAAAATTCACATGTTGATCTTTAATATCTTTTGTAATTTCTTGAAGATTAATCTTTTCCAGCTCTAATTTCTCTACCATTATAATTCCTCCTTTATATTTTTATTTCTAATAAGTTCAATTTAATTTTCCACTATACACTAAACCATTTGAGCGATTTCCATTCATAGTTGTATATTCTAATTTCTTGTATTCTAAGGTTTCAAATTGATCTACCCATTCTTTCACACGTTCTTCGCTATGATGACGTAAAATGGCCCCATCTGGTAATTCAAAAACTCCATATGTATGATACTTATTGACTCCCTTTTCATAGCGTAATTTATTTCTTTCATCGCTATTCAGTAAAAAGTCATTGATGTAAATAATACCTCCTGGCTTTAGTACCCGTTTAATCTCATTTAAAATAGCATCCTGTTCCTCATCCTTATAAACACATGTTAAAACTGCAAAAAGTAAAACAGCATCTAAAGAATCATTAGAAAAAGGAAGCTTTCCACTTTGAATAACTTGAAAATCAATTTCTGATTCATGTGATTTAGCTCTCTTAATCATCTCTGCTGAGAAGTCTACACCATATAAATGGTTATAACCGTACCTTCTCAATTCAAATAAGGTCCTTCCATAACCACAACCATAATCCAAGATCGTTGCATCACGATTAACATGTGTTAGAAATAATTCAGGTTGAAAAGGCGTAGTAAATTCTTTTTTATTAGCTACTTCATTCCAATATTCATCTTGTTTAATCATCTTAATGAGACAACTCCCCATTGATTTATCAACTTTTATTGCATCATAGCATGTAAAAACATAAAATAATGTGAGATATCTCATATTTTTATGATAATAGGAGAAAAAATGAAATTTTTAAACGAGCCTATGCACAGTTACTATATCGAAAAGTACTCAATTCAATCACTTTTTTCCTTTCCAATTACTCCATTTATTCAGGTCTGCCAATTCGAACATGGTGAGTTTATTTACAAGGAAGGTTCCTACCCCCAATATATTTATTATCTTGTTGAAGGTAAGGCAAAACTCTATGTTACACACGAAAATGGAAAAGTGTCCTTAATTAATTTTTTACAGGCTCCAACATTTATGGGAGAAGTAGAGCTATTAAATTCAAATCGATATTCTAAAGCCATACAAACTGTCACAAAAACCATTTGTTTGGCTATTCCTATTAATACCTGTAAAAATAAGCTCTTAACAGATGTTACATTTCTCCGGCATTTATGCAGTTTTTTAAGTGAGAAAGCAACTAGAATTTCAGCAAAGTATACACAAAATCAGGCCTATCCACTTGAGAACCGCCTAGCTGCCTTTATAATGTTGTCGGCTGATGGTAACTTTTATAAAGAAAAACATACTGAAGTATGCGAATACTTGGGTGTATCGTATCGTCATCTACTCCATGTACTAGCACAATTATGTAAAACAGATATTATTGAAAAGCAGTCGCGAGGCTACATCATTCGAGACAGAGAACGTCTTGAAAAACTAGCTAAATTAAATTAAAGATTTTCACGATAACGTTGCTTTAGAGGAAAGACAATTATATGTATATTTTATACACTCTTAGTTAACATAATCATCGTTATAGAAAAAAACAGCCTTTAAATGGCTGTTTTTTTTCATGTGGTAAGTTATTTATTAGCTTAAAATATAACTTCGTTTACTTGTTTTAGTGTAACAAATCTGCCACCTAGCATATTATTATGATGTTCTACTATTTTAGAAGCTGAAAGCACAGCCGTATCAAATGTGCTATGGGCATCTTTTACTAAGATATTCTCTTTATAACCTAAGCTATATGCTCTTCTACAAGTAGTATCCAAACAAAATTCGGTTTGCATACCTGCAATGACTAATTTTCCGATTTTAAGTTCTTGAAGTTTTTCATGTAAAGTTGTTTGATAAAATGCGTCCCAAGAGGATTTTTGAATAACTGTGTCTATTGGTAGGGGGCGAACATCCTGATGGATTTCCCATGTGACTTTTCCTTCACTAAGCATACTATCGGAACTGGGGTCTGTATGCTGTATATAGATAATTGGTACATTAGATTGGTGCGCTTTTTCCCTTAGCGAAGTAATATTTTTAAGTACTTGCTGTTCATTCCATAAAGATCCACCTTCATAAGAAAACATGATGTTTTGAACATCTATAAGCAACAAAGCTGTTTTTTTACTCATTTCATTGTATCCCCCTATTGATTTTTGTGGTAAAAAATTCAAAATAATATTATATCAAATTAAAATCTTATATTATATAGCTTGAACTTACGAAATCTATCCTTCTTCGAAGTGTATATAATATGCACCAATAGCCAATATAATACTGGTTCTAGGAAGTTTATATACTTAAATAAAATTCTTATTTTTAATTCACCAATCTAACATAAATGTTAAAATATGTAGAAAAGAGTGGAGGAGAATTACATATGAGAAAAGATTTCAGCAATACGGCTTTAATTATTATCGATGTTCAAAGGGCTTTTGAAGATGAAAAGTGGGGGATAAGAAATAACCTCAATGCCGAAGACAATATTCAAGTTCTTTTAAAGACATGGAGAGAAAAGAAATACCCAATTATACATATCCAGCACTTATCTGATAAGGATCATTCGATTTTTCATCCTAGTAAACCAAGTTCAGATTTTAAAGATGTTGCAGTCCCAGCTGAAAATGAACCAATCTTTAAAAAGAAAGTAAATAGTGCCTTTATAGGAACTGGACTCGAAAAACATTTAAAAGAAAACCAAATAGAAAAGGTTGTAATAGTAGGGTTAACAACTCCACACTGTGTCTCAACTACTACTCGAATGAGTGGTAATTTAGGGTTTGAAACGTACTTAGTATCAGATGCAACAGCTGCATTTGCAATAAAAGGGTCAGACAATACGTATTATTCAGCTGAACAAATACATAATGTGTCACTAGCTACTTTAGACAATGAGTTTGCTACAGTTTTAACCACAAAAGAATTAATCCAAAATTTAGCCGAAGAAATAAAGGCTTAATACTTTTGTTTTAACTATATACAATATACAGAGTTAGTTAACGAAACACAAATTATTGGAAAGGTCATAAAAGAGCCAGTTCCCTTATAAGGTCTTGGCTCTTTTGGGCTAATTATATTTAATTCATAGCTCAATGATGGAATACACGTATGCCTGAATGCGCCATAATCATTCCATATTCATTTGCTGCCTGTGTAACTTGTTCATCTCGTAAAGAATTTCCTGTTTGAACCACATACTTAACGCCACTTTGGGCTGCACGATCTATATTATCACGGAACGGTAAAAAAGCATCGGATGCATAAGAAACGTCTTTTAATCTTTTTAGCCATTCGTGTTTTTCACTCCTATTTAGCCTAACTGGGACCTCTTCAAAACACCTTTTCCATTGTTCATTTTCTACCTCAGTAATATCATCATTCAACCATCCATCAATTGCATTGTTCACTTCTACACGAGAAATGCCTTCTCTGAACTTCATGTTAAGGGCTCTTGGATGTTGTCTTAACCACCATTTATCAGCTTTTTCAGCTGCCAACCTCGTACAATGAATACGGGACTGCTGTCCAGCACCAATTCCAATTGTTTGACCATCTAATGCGAAACAAATGGAGTTTGATTGTGTATATTTTAATGTAATAAGAGCAACAAGAAGGTCTCTCTTTGCATCATCAGGCATAACAGATTGAGTCGTAACGATATGATTAAAAACTTCTTTCCCAATCTGTACCTCATTTCTTTCTTGTTCTAAAGTAATTCCAAATACCGTTCTTTTTTCAATCGGATCAGGCACATAGTTTGGATCAATCTCTAAGATTAAATATTTTCCTTTCTTTTTCTGCTTTAAAATCTCTAGTGCTTCTTGAGTGTAGCTTGGTGCAACAATCATATCAGAAACCTCTGTTTTGAGGAGATTAGCTACAGTTATATCCACTTCATCACTAAAAGCAGCACAATCTCCAAATGAAGACATCCTATCTGTCCCACGCGCTCTTGCGTAAGCAGTCGCTAAAGGAGACAGGTCTACGCCTTCAATAAAATAGGATTCAGCAAGCGTCTCATTTAGTGGAGAGTATACAGCTGCACCTGCTGGACTTACATGTTTAAAAGATGCAGCTGCAGGTTGAGCAGTAGCCTGCTGAAGCTCCCGGACCAGTTGAAAAGAGTTTAATGCATCTAGAAAGTTGATATAACTCGCTTCTCCATTTAAGATTTTAATAGGCGTGTTCTCAGTATTATGAACTTTAGCTTTACTCTGATTTGGATTCATCCCATATCGTAAACAAATTTCCTTCACTTAAAAATCCCCTTTCTAAATAAAAAAAGTATTTGAACTCATGTTCAAATACTTTGCCCAGGCGTACGGCCGTTATCTATGTGCTTCCTCATGGTCCTCCATGTTTACGCCAGTAACACATAGTCTGTTTTATAAGAAAATTTTACATAATAATAGTAATTTTAACAATAATTTCAGCTAAATTCTGCTTTTTTTAATTGTATATCATACAATCTTAGTTATCCTAATGGATTTTCTCGGTATCAATGTTAGAAGTTATTCAAATAATATATTTTCTAAAGGAAGAAAGTGTAAGATGTTCATCAACTTTGACTTCTTGTAACTTACGGAAGCCATTCTTTAAATAGAAATTAATAGCCGGTGTATTTTTAGCCCCCGTTGTTGCTCTCATTGATTTCACTCCTTCTATCGTTTCAACAAAGGCTAAAAGCTTCTGAGCTATGCCTTTTCTAAAATGCTCTGGGTGCACAATTAATCGATGTAAATCGACCTCGGTTCTATCTAATTTGAACGATATAATTCCACATAACTCTTCTTGTAAGTAATAAGCAAAAAAAGTTTCTTGGCATAGTTGTAACGAATCAATGGTATCTTTTAATGGTGGAAGATCATAATAATCTATAATCTTTGCCTCAACCAAATAAGAAGGGATTTGAATACTCAATATCTCAGTTGCTATCTCTCTGTTCTTGTTATCAAGTCTTTTAATCATAAATCATTCTCTCCTTATTTTTTTAATATTTAAATAATACCATTATTTTCATTTTAATGATAAGTAGATGACTAATTTTCTATGCAGCATTCACTCTTACCCGACTTAAGTAGACATATTCCTAATATTCCCCTTAGTAGACCAATTATTATTAAAGTTGCCGTCAGGATCACTTCTCATATGAGGTCTAACATAAGTACCATCTTTTCTGTAGTATCCACGTACACTTACATCGGCTTGAGCTTGTAGAGTACCCTCGAGTACAAGAAAGACCAATAAAGCAATAAATATTCTCTTTCTATTCATCATTTTTACTCCCCCTTATGTATTTTTCATAACTATATTATATTTTATTTTCTTCCATATTTGGTCTGTTTGTGAAATAAATACAATCCTAATTATCCATTTAAATCCATTTTTTTGAATTAATATAAATTATAAGAACTACATAAATCTAATAATGAAGAGGTATTTCATTACTATTTGTCGTATTGATAATAAAAAGGAGGTAATTAAGATGAAGAAAGACCTTTGTAAAATTACTTTATCTAACGGCAAAGAAATTACGTTTCAAAAACATGTCGACGAGGTCCTTGAAAGAATTCAGGACTCTGAAGGCAAGTTATATGATGGATTAATTCATTTCTCCGAAATCTCTATCAATCCTAAATATGTCGTATCTGTTGAACCAGTATCTAATTCCTTTAGAACAGATAACCAAAGAAAGATATATACATAAGCGTTGCTTCTATTGAGCATTTTAAGAGACTTAACTTTTTTTAGTAAGATATATCACCATTTGATGCAAAATAACGCACCTTAAAATAAGTAAAAAAAATAAACTGACCATACCTTTTATATAAGATATAGCCAGTTTATTTTTTTCTTACGATTAACTAAACAGCTTCGAAGTATTACATAGAATACGAATTAACCCACTAGCAGGAAGCCTTTACATGAGAACAATAATAAGCGACTTATCTATTCTAATTCGAACAGTAAGGTCGCTTATCCTATTTTTTTATTCATATATTTACCCTTTCACTTTACAATATGTGGACGTTTATTATGTTATATGTTGATCTTCTAACTGAATTAAATCTTTATCCTGAGATTGATTAAATAAATAAGTAAGGTATGAATGTAGTTCGAATTGGTCTTCGTCAATAAAATCAGAAAACACCTGTTTATATTCTTTCAACATCTTTTTCCTCCTTTATTTATGTTTCTTACCTCTATCATTATTACCTATCTAGTAATCTCTTATACATACAAGTTAATACAATCAATAATGTATTTATTGATTGTATTAACTTGTATGTATGAAGTTGTATGTAACACAACACAGAGTTAAGAAAAGTTCATTCTTTTTTTTGTATGGGCCCCACCTGCGCCAAATACAACGATAGCCACGCATGCTATCCACCTAACCTTAGTATAACAGAAATCGCTTACATAACAAATGATTATATATATAATTCTATAATGTAATTGAATTACTAGATAAAAACTTTTCGTAACATGTATTTTTTACTTCTATAATAGGCTTTATCAGTAGACATAAAATAAAATTTAAATCATAGAATATAACCAGCAGTCTTAAGTCCTATATTTTCTGAGAAAAAGTTCACCTCTTATGAGCTTTTTCTTTTTTATTTTCTGCCTTCTATATATCTTTGGTTACTATAAAAACTACTAAGGATCATAAAGAGGCAGCTTATTTTATATTCATGTATAATTACCTTACAAATAAATGTAGTAGGAGATTATCTATAATGGAAAGTAAAACAGGAACAGTAAAATGTTATGACAAGGAAAAAGGTTTTGGATTTATCTCACCAGATAGTGGGATTGAGGAGTTATTTGTTCATTTTAGTTCTATTTATAACTCCAACTCTTTAAAAGTAGGTCAGGAAGTTTCTTATATAGAATATAAAGGTCATAAAGGGCCTCAAGCAGAATATGTCATGCTACTCTAATTATACAGCTGGTATAAAGGCGTTTCTCTACTATTTTGAATTGACTTTTTCTCTTTTCAGATGAATATCCTATACACATTTAGTTAACATGCCCGATACTAAAAAGCCCTTTTGTTAGTCGCTTTTACAGCTTATAAATTGTAAGTTATTGAATAGTCATAAAATAACGGATTTGTGGAGCATTATTTACTTAACAGAATGGATTTTCTAGGCACAAAAAGCCTTATATCTTACTATAAGGCTTTTCTGAATACTGCTTTATTTTTTCAAAACGATTCTAATTTCATAAATTCATTATTCCTCCTACATTTGGTGGAGTTCTAGATATTCTTTTAATGTTTGCTGTAACGTCCCTTTTGTTTCTGCCTTTTCTTCAAAGGAGATTCCTGAGTGAATCATTGTCCGCACCAGATCAGCACGTAAACCTGTAAGAATAGCTTTACATCCCATCATTGAAATTCCAGTTAGTATTTTTTGAAAATGGTCAATGACATGCATCTCCATGTTGGCAATTCCAGAAAGGTCTATAATTAATGTTTCAATCCTTAAATCTAATATACCTGTCAATACTTTCTCCTCAATCGTTTGGATACGATATGTATCCACCGTTCCTATCAACGGTAATACAGCCACAGATTGGCTAAGAGGTATAATAGGCACCGATAGATGTTCAACTAAGTCCCTCTGGGAGGCAATTAATTCATCTTTATATTTGGAATAACTAATGAGAAAAGTGTTAAGAAATTGATCAATCTTATCATTAATACGCTTTTCTAAGGCATAAAATTCTTCACGGCTCTTAAAATGGTTATTTATTCGATCATATTGATAGATAAAATGCCATAATGTTCGCCTAATGGCCTGTACCCATTCTAGTTTAAAGGCAAGAGTTAAGGTATGCTCCGCCCAGGCTACGCCTTCTTGCTGAGCGAAAGCAATGAGTTGTTCTTCTTTTTGCTCCACGACATATAGAGATAACTTTTGAGCATTTTTTAAAAGATCAATATTGCCAGTTTCTAAAATGTCAGTAATCTTAGAGGCAACGTTAACCGCCTCTGATAAAAGTTTATCCTGAAAATTCTGTTTGTTGTCTCTAATAAAATCAGTCATTTTCTCTCTCTGATTATAAATAATCTCCATTTTAAATCCCCCTTATTTTTTTTGATTATAGTTAGCTTTAAATAATCAATACCTCAAAGTAAAATGTCATTTTTACATTGTCTATAAAGAAAAGTCTTCTTTGTACTATCCCCAATAGATATGGCTTTAGATAAGAAATGCTAATTCTTTTATAACCAATTTGTAAATCTGAACATACCCATGGTAGTGCTACTTCTTTCACCATGATAAAGGGTCAATGGAGGTTATTTTCACTGGCTGATATCCATTCAGATAGTTCATCAAAAATGTTCTGCACTTGTTCTTTATTTAACGAGTCAACATTCTCCCATGCACTAGAAATATAAATCTCTAGATGATCAGGATAGGAAGTGGATTCAGTAATAAGGGCTTTATAAAATAAAGGATTACCACCTTTATCTACTTCACCCTTACATCTATAGTTTTCAAACTTCCAACCATCTTTTGTTTTTTGAAAATGATAAAGTTCCTTATACCCCAACAGAGGACTGTATATTTGCATTTTGAATCTAGATGCACTACTCAATTTCAGATACCTCCTACCTCCTCAAAAATATCATTTTTAAATAAGACTCTTTTTATTTCTACCCTCAAAACATGTATTTTACATCCATCTTTTTTACCATGTGTATTAAGAATTGCTAACTATGTTTTATTGGTCATATAGCACCTAATCCCAATAAAATATTACATTTTTTTGTTTTTTTACAAATTTATTTCATTTTTGAAATCTTTATTTCAATTATTGGTGGTAATAACTTATAAATATACCCTATGTTAAAATGGATTAAACTTTAATTTGTAAAATTTCTTTAAATAATGAGAAAGGGGTTTGCTGATACATGACAATAATTAAAATCAAAGAAATGTTAGAAACTTTATTAAGATATGAAGATAGTGAAATCACTCATACCTTTTGTAGTGGAAAGAATACCTTTTCTCTCAGTTATTCTAAAGAACTAAAAAATTTTCAAGTGAAGAATATTGAAACGGGCCATATTGAACATTTTCCGGATGTGGAGACTACATCTTTAGCTTTGTATAGAATAATAAGTATTGTGGAAAAAGAAGTCACTGAGTAATAATCCATTTTAAAGTTTACATAACAGGTATTCTCAGAAATAATATACGAAAAGGCTCTTTATGGAAAAATAAATAAGCACCTTGATAAAATAGGGGTGCTTTTACGTATTTGTTTCTTCTTTACCATAAAGTACTTCTTTCTTTAACGTGTCAAAGTCTCTTTTAGCTACTTTTTCAATCT
>Ga0209463_1001678_pt1 | contig 13092 bp, 11 predicted proteins | sample AgamicMgSfrz_FD_187169 | JGI IMG/M metagenome (GOLD analysis project Ga0209463, IMG submission 187169) | Agave microbial communities from Guanajuato, Mexico - Mg.Sf.rz (SPAdes) (version 2) | ecosystem: Host-associated > Plants > Phyllosphere > Phylloplane/Leaf | place: Guanajuato, Mexico... | reverse complement strand
GTAAACGATAGAACTTAACTTTTTATAAGTTAGTTATACCTTTTACATATCTACTATAAAAACTTTTAATCTGTAACTTTGTGTTAATATAATATAATGAATTATTAAATAACATAAGGAAAAGGAGTATGTTGTATGATCAATAATTCTAGTAAAATCATTACCATTGAAGATGTTATGAACATGTTAGATATATCATCAAAGAGAACCATTTATACATACATTTAACGAGGGAAATTACCTTATTTGTCGTCAGGTATAGTAATTTCTTAAAAGGGGTGGAGTTAGTATAGTTTTTATATTCACTCTAGTGATTATAAAAGGGTGTATCATAAGATACAGCAATAGAAAATAATCATATTTTACTTTAGCCTTAAGGGTTAATATATATAATCAGATTACTTAATTAGATGCCTTAAGGCATCTTTTTTAATTCACTATGGCTATATAAATTTAATTTTATCAACTATTAGAATAGTTAAATTGGAAATTTAAAAAAATCGCAAAGTTTTTATTCAGCATAAATGATATATACAACTATATAACAAAAGGCTTATATCTCCCTATTAGTATAGGTATAAACAGAAATGTCTATACTGATTAAGGTAGTAGTAAATTATAAAACTCAAAATAAGGAGACTTACCATGATTGAAAACATTTGGTTATACCCTCCCCTTGCTTTTGGTCGTCTTGGAAAATCTGATATTCCCTGTGATAGTTATGTTTGGGGACCGAATGACTCACACCCTCGTGGTAGTGGATTAACAACAATCAAACCTACCGAGACATTGAGCGTTGCTTCAGATGGCACTTTAAGTTCTAGTCATCCTGAAAAGGTTACGTTTAAAGATGAAAAGGGTTTTAGACCCGTCTGTCCTTTCTTTGAATTATATGGGACGTGGAAAGATACGAATGGTTCTATACATAGTGGGCCTATCACGCTAAAAGTATTAGAAATGTTTCAGCTTAGCCTTGATGACCTTGAATGGAAAGTGGAAGTAACTAATCTCAAAGCATATCACTATACACTCCAACGTAGTGACATTATGTCGTGTACAGTGAAAGCCCGTGGATCAGATACAAGAAAGAAAGATTTACTAGCTACTTCTCCTTCTGATACTGAACATCCATTAATTCCTAAAAATAATTCCATACCATTAGGTAGTTTTCAGTTGATACGTCCGACTAAAGATTTTCCTGAGTTACGCCTTCGCTTTACACCGGCAAAAGGGCTTGTCTATGGACCAATTAACTTAAAAAAAAGAATTGAAGATGAAAAACTAAAAAGAGAGTCTGAGTGGAAGAACTTCTCCTTACCACCCGAACAATTAATTCTAAATCCAAATTCGTACTGGGCTAAACTTGAACTTCGTGATTCTGACGATCTTCGTGTGAACCCTACGTTCCTTCTAGCTTACACAACTGAAACAGATAAAACAGGAGAATATGCTAAAGGACTAGGGTTAGTGGATGACGTTTGTGATGGGATAATTAGTTGTAAACTAAAGGGAGTTCCTATAGCTTATGCACGAATTGTATCGACACCACCAGACTATGCACCAGATCGAAGACCATTAGTCTCTTTAGCTGATGGACTTGCAGATCGAATGTTAAGTTCTATGGAAGAAATTAACGAGTTAATCAAAGATACAGAATTGACAGGACTTGAGATTAAAGATTTATTTGAACGTATCTACGAAACTATGGGGCTTTCTAATTTAGATGCTCAAAATGATCGTGCTAATATAGAAAATCAACGAATTGCATTTAATTTTGGATTGCCTAGGGATGAGGGAAATAATAAGGCATTCCCACCAATGAATTCTGAAATCATTACTTTCCCTTTAACTGAAAGTGGCCGCCAACACCATCGACGTTTTATCTCTCTTGAAGTTTTAGAAGATATGTTCAGAGAAAATCCGAATTTAATCAAAAATATTATCCGCAATCCGATGTCAAACGACCCATATTATGATCGTAAAATGCCTACCCTCATGCGAGGTTCTGATGGTTATCCAATGCATCTTACTGAACGTCAATATCTATTTTTGGTAGCCTGGACTACAAAATTACAGGAAGGGATTGAAAAAGGAACATGAGTAAACATGGTACTCCATTTGTACAAAATTTTAAAATTATTAAGAATACAGGAAGTACACATCTTTTTATGTCTGATGGTAGTCGAATCTATGATTTAGACCCTCAGCTGGCGGAAAATATGGATGAGTTTCTTTTATCTGGCTCCACCGTTGAGAAAAACAGCATATTAAATTCAATCATCAGCTCGGAGCGTCCATATATTGACGATCGTCCACTGTCTCCACCGCCTCTCTACTCTATATCTTTAAATGTTGCTCAGACCTGCAATATGTCGTGTGGATACTGCTACGCCGATACAGGTAAATTTGGCGGAAATGCTCGTATGATGAGTATAGAAGTTGCCAGAGCAACTGTGGATAGACTTATAGCTGAATCTTCTCCAAACTCAGATTTAGTTTTGGGATATATGGGGGGAGAGCCATTGCTTAATCGTGAACTCATATATAAGATAACTCATTATGCAACCGAAGTCGCTAAGAAAGCCAGTCGTCGCATTAGTTTCTCTATAACAACTAATGCTACTTTACTTAAACCTGAAGACGCAAGTCTTTTTACAAAATACCCCTTTACAGTAGCAGTTAGTATCGATGGAAATCGCGACTTTAATGATAACTTAAGAGTAATGAATAATGGTAAAAGTAGTTACGATAGTATTCTCGATGGTCTTAAAATATTCAAACGTTATGGAAGACCTAATCATTTAGCTGCTCGTGTAACAGTCACTCCTAAAAATCAGAACTTATTAGAGACGCTTGATCATCTCATAGAGTTAGGATTTGATGAAGTGGGGTTCTCACCAGTTCTTGTCTCACCAGATCCTACTCTTGAATTTAAGAAAGAAGACTTTAATTCCTTTCTTAAACAAATGATTATGTGCGGTGAAAAGTCATTACAACAACTTTTAGTAGGCAAACCTTATCCTTTCGGTAATTTTGAAACTGCTCTTCATCAAATTCATCGTGGTACGCATAGGCCATATCCGTGTGGGGCTGGGGCAGCTTATTTAAGTGCTAATGCAGAAGGAAACCTTTATGCCTGCCATCGATTAATCGATGATCCAGAGTATGCTATGGGAAACGTTAATGAAGGTCCAGATATAACTTCCCGTTCCACTCTTCTATCACTTAAACATGTTGATCGTATAGAGCCCTGTCGAAATTGTTGGGCACGTTATCTATGTGGAGGGGGCTGTTATCACGAAGTTTCTCGTCGTGGAAGAATTGGATGTGATTATATTCGGGGATGGCTTGAATTCTGTCTTCAAGCTTACGTGAATCTTTCTAAGGAATGTCCCGGTTATTTCATTGATCCGGCCCGTTATATCGAAGAAAACGTAAGTAATTCCAGTAATTTATCTATTTAGGAGGAGAGAATATTGGAAGGTAAAATTTTCCCAAGGAACCTAACAGCAAAAGCTGATTATATCATTCGAGGAAATCCAGTAAGTTCGAGACCAGAAAGTGGTGTCGATAACTGTTTTCCAGGTTTAGAATTTGATCAGCGTAACCTTGAAAAACAATTTTTTCCTGGATTATATTTTGAGTTTCACTTTAATGAAGGTGCTATGCTAAAGGAAGTTCAGTTACAAGAAAGTCTTTCTCAAGATGATAGCCTAACTATTGAAGATATTAATTCCAATACAAAATTCTATCTATGGGCTTTACATGGGAGAATTCCTCATACATCTTCAAAGAGTAACACTATAAATTTTAGCGGGCTCGTTGGACTTGAAGTATGGAAACGCGTTCGCCATCTTGCATCAGATACTGTAGCAATACTCATAGGTTCTACGCCAGGGTATAGTACAGAGATTCCAGGTGGTTTAATAGAGAAACTTGAATCTAATTATGAGTCTAGGAAAATGGAAGTTAGTCGCAATGAACAAGGAAATTTGGAATGGGCAATTCTAGTTAATGAAAGAGTAAACTATCTTAATAATGAAGGTGTAATCGAAGTTAGTACTTATTCTCCAGGTGAACTTACTCGTACACTTTGTGTGCCTTGGCAATATGACTTTAGAGATTGTGGCTGCTTCTATTGGGCCTCTAACAAGCCTGATATAGTCTCTAGTGCAGATGGGGAACAATCGTATTTAAATTTTATTCGCCAAGATCGTGAAAGTAATCCATTAGATATACCACGAATGGGAACTCCTGAAAAACCTCAGGAACGTCGTGAGCAAGAAATGGGTTATACCGAACTTATTGAAGGAGCTTGGAATGATATTCTTCCCGTCGTGTTAAACAATCGTGAGAGTGTTACATTTATTCACGATAATGTACCGAACGGTAATATTATGACTGTACAAGAAGTAATGGATGAGCTTCATTATCTAGCTGAAATTGAACATGCTCTTTGTGTTGAATATCTTTATGCTCATTATTCCCTAAAAGCACCTATGGAAATAGAACCTAACACAAGTAAGGAAACACAATTGATATTTGCTGCTGCTAACGAGATATTTCGAGTAGCTGTGGATGAAATGCGTCACTTACACTGGGTAAATGAGGCGTTGGACTTATTGGGCCAGTCACCAAATGTTTGGCGTGCTGAAATCATTGGTAAGGTTCAAAATCGACCATTTTCTCTTAACCCCCTTACGCCCAAACAGTTGCAATGGTTTATTGATGTAGAAGCGCCGAGTAAAAGTATAGATGACGGTATAGACGGCATGTATGTTCACATTCTCCGTACTATTACAGAAACACCTGATTTTCCAAAACGAGAACAATTAATTCCACTCATCCAGCTTATTATTGATGAAGGAGAAGGACATCATCAACGTTTTCTATCTGTCCAAGATAAACTGAAAGATATGTCTCCTAATGATTATCTGCGTCCAATGAATGATCCTACTCCTGGAACTGCTGAACATATTATGCAAAATCTATGTAATGAAAATTACAGAGTTTTACTTAGCACGCTGTTACTTAGTTTTTCTATGGGAGATAAAGCAGGTGGTAATTTAATCAAACAGGCTCGTCATGCTATGTTTGCTCTTCATGAGATGAGTCATACACTAGCTAGTAAGGGTTATCGTGTACCATTTACTATGCCAAACAAACTTCAACTTAAATTGCCGAAACTGACTCATAAAAATACTGAAACTGCTCATCACTTTATTGAAAATATTGAAAAATCTTTAAACCAAACATCACTAGAGATGTTAGAGATGGCAAGTGAAAATGATAAAAATATTTTAGTTAATCAGCAACGTAACATGAGTCAATTATTTCAGATTATGCACCATTTTGTAGAAGTGAATGCAAATAACAATGAGGACAATCCATCATGAAGAAAAAGGTGCTTATTATAGGAGGAGGGATTACCGGTCTTTCTTGTGCTAAACTACTTTCCCTCTATGGATGGAAAGTAGAAATCTGGGGAGGGCCATCCCTTCATAAACCTCCTGTAGTTATTAATGACAGTACACGTGACCTTTTGGATGAAATATGGAAATTACCTGACTTATGGTCTGATGCCTTTCCCTTGAAAGAACGTAAAATAATCTGGGGAAAGACCAGTACAATTACTACTATAGAACAACCATCTGTATCAATTCAAGCAACAGAACTAATACGACGTCTTTATTGTGAATTAAACAGCCAAACAAGTTGTGGAATACATTTTAAAGATAATACAAATAATTTACAAATTCTGTTACGTCAGGGTAATCTCAATAAACTAAATCAAGAATTCAGTTGGATTATTGATGCAGGAGGGCGTAAATCACAGCTTTCTCAATTAATAAGTAATAAAAAACATATCTTATTTGGCAAACGCCAAGTGATTAGTACAAAGGTTGAACTTACAGGAAATAGTAATAGAGACGTTAATTGGATGGAAACTGTTAAATCTGGTTGGCTTTTTCTTGCACCACTTAGTCAACAAACGGCTCTGCTACAAGCAATGATTCCTGAAATAGCGGGATGTCCTTTAACTACCTTATTAGAACTTCTAAAAAAGACCAAATGGATTAAAGAACAAATTGATCCTAAGTTAGATACTCAACCGGTTCTCTTCAACGCAGCACCAAGTATCTCCCTTCCACTTTGTGGTGAAAAATGGATTTCAATTGGTGATGCAGCCTGCTCTTTTGACCCTATATGTGGAGATGGAATTGGTTATGCATTACGCGAGATTTTCCTAGCAACAGCTATAATCAATGGGGCTGAAACAGAATTTCCGGTCGACGAGGTATTAAATCACTTTTCTATGCGCCTACACAAGACCTTTTACTCTCATATTGATCAATGCATAAAATACTATTCAGAGGGATTTGATTATTCTATTTCATGGAAAGATGAAATTGAAAATATGAGAAATACTCTTCAAAATTACACTAATAAACTTCCATTAAGGAATCATTTTAATTACCAGTTACGTGGAGCTAAACTGGTCAAACTATAATCTCTTCAAATAAATATAACAGGCGTTCTATTTAATCTAACTCCTGTTATATTTATTTTTTTTGAATAAAATTACATGTCTACAATAGGAATATCCTTAGCAAATTCGGTAGTTCTAGTACAGTCTTCCCCCTTACATCCTGAAGCAGGAGAACATATAAGTGAAACCCTGCAATTCCCATTCATTACAAAATCCTCTGCCCCCCGAACCAAAACTCCTTCAACTTCATTACGGCTATTAAAGACTGGGGAACCAGAATTTCCCCCATATGTGTCGAGGTTAGAAACAAAATAAGCGTCATGTTCATTATTTTGTACAGTTGCTCCGTCAGCAAACTTAGTAGGTAACCCTACAGGATGCCCTATAACATATACTGGCTCATTATTTTTTATTTTACCTGTCCTTCTAATTTGAACATGTTTATGATCAGTAACGTCCCGATCAAGTTGAACTAGAGACCAATCAGATCCTGAAGAATTTTGCTGGCGATTTATTAATTTTACACCTTTATAGATTTCAGAATTTTTAATAATAGTACGGGCATTTTCATCATCCACCATACGAAATCCAAAAACGAATCTTACTTTGGATATATTTTCGTTTGTAACACAATGTCCAGCTGTCGCAATAATATTCGGCGCTACAAGAAAGCCCGAGCAAAAAGCCCCAATAGGTTGATTCCGGAATTTTTCTGTGGAACATAAATTATAAGAGTTACCAAACTTTTTTGTTTTGAGAGTCGAGCTTCCATCTCCATTATCAATAACGGAACCCTCTGTAAAAAGAGCAGCAACACTATCAGCAACTTCAAGAATCTTTTCATTTGTTACATCCTTTATATCCATACGATTGTCTACTTCATATATAGCTTTTAGCTTGCTATTAAGAGTATCGATAATTTCACCAGTTTCAAATGAGTGAAGGCCTTCATTACTAGGTTTATTAGAAACAAATGAAAAAGATCTTTCATTTGTTTCTCTAATTCTTATTTCTTTAGAAGTGCCTTCAGGATTTTCTCGTTTTTTTATTTCATGAAATAATTCATTAATAGAGAAGTCTTTCAAACTTTTTGATTGAGACATCTTTTTTCCACCTTTACTAAATTAGTTAGAAACTATAATCAAGACTACGCTGACTAATAAATCATAAGTTAAAAACTCTTCATAAAACTTTTGTCCTAATCATATATTTAAACAATATAAATTGATTTATAGGAGGGAAACTAATTTGGATTCAAAACAATTACGATTACACCGAATTCAACATTTAGCTCATGAAATTATGGACAAAATGAACACAGATAGTGGTTTTTACGACTGTACTACATCTAAAGTGGTAATAGACAACCTTTCAAGAGCACTTGGTAATTTAGCAGATCCGTTAGGAAACTATTCACTTGAATACTTAGAGGAAAAAATAGAAGGTGCACATTATTTATTATTTAAGAATGAAAAAAAGTTAAAAGTTAAATAACCATAAATAAAAATGATGATTGATAATAGGCGAGCGTGGTCATCTAGAAGATGTTCACTCTCTCTTTTCTAATAAAACTAAGTAAAAATTATATTCAAGATTTCACCTTCACCTATACTTACTAATAAATTACTCATTTTGTCTATATAAGTACACCCAATATTTTTAACTTCTCTTATATTTTAACGAGATATAAACTTAAGAGCAGATATTGATGGTTGAAAATAATATTCACCCCCCGTTGGGATTACAAAATCATTCATAAGCTTAATTGGACAATCATTTAATTTAAATGTTCGAGTACGAGGATTATTTTGACCAATAATTGGATCTTCTCCTCCTTTTCCGGGTAATATGTCTGAATTTGCCCAATTAACACTAATGAATTCAAACTGTTCCTCTATAGAGGTTTGATAAGAAAGAAACATAAGCCCCCTATTTCCATTTTGAGAATCCTCGTAAGGTGGCAGAGCTAAATTTATATTTAGTGGTTCACCAAATGGTATACCTCTACGAATGATTCTACGGATTAGATTTGCACTTGCAGGCCTATCCGAATCTACATCTCGAGGATAAACCTTTCGAATATGTGCAGAGATCGGACAAACTTCCCCAAATTCATCTGCTTTAGCTTCTTGAAATTTATCCTTAAAATCGATGACAGAACCGATTTTAGCTACTTTTGTGTCGTTTACAAAATTGAAATTATTATTAGCTAAATCAGCTTCAGCCAACTCTTTATTATCTTGATTAGGCGATCTCATTATAGGAGCTCCACTTGGCCAACGTCCTACTAATTTTGCACCAAACAGACTTGGATCGGAAATACCTATTTTAGGACCTTCATTAAGTATAAACTCCCAAAAACCTTTTACATCCTGGCGTAAGCGCCGAACTACCAGAAAAGAACCATTTTTTGCCCAGACAGGTACAGAATATACACTAGGAAGATCAATATCCTGTACGGGCTCAGGTGTCATTGGATCATTATCTTTTTGTTTTGGGTAACCAAATACAAACTCTCCTGGCCAAACAAGCTTTTGTCCTGGAGTTGATTCTGTTTGTGAACGAGGGTCGGATGAATCAATAAATCGCTTAGTTAAGTAATCATCTGGTGCAGCAGACAATCTTCCGCGCACTCCTGGTTGCGAAACGCCATCTCTAAAACCAAAGTGCTCGTGCCCTGGTAAATCAAAGCGTGTCTTACCCTCTTGTTCAAAAACCAGTTCTAAACCAGCAGCATCTTCAGATCCTGGAACTTTATCAATACTGGATTTAATTTTTAAAATCATTTCTTTAAGTTGATTTTGACTATCACTTGCTATAATTAAGCAAATATCCGGATTATTAGCAGCTCCCCCTAAAACCCAATTATTTATATTACCTTCCATTTTAGGGTCTGGCGGATCCCCCAATTGTCGCGATCGCTCCTTTAACCCTTTTACGAATGCGCTATCTTGATTAAAGTCCACCAATTGTTCAGGCGATAAAATTTTTTGGAGGCCAGAATACGAAAACGCTATATTCATCCATGTTGCTATTAGTCCCTTAGGTTCACTTCCTTGGCGTTTCCACGTTGTTTGATATAAACGATTAAATGAAGCCACTTCTTTCAAAGTCGAAATTTGGGGTTCAATGTAATGAATCCAACCTTTAGCCAACTCAAAGTCCTTAATCTCAAAAAATAAAAAATGCTGGAAATCCTTATTAAATCCTGCAAGAATATTTCCTTGAATATCATTAGCTTCTAATACAGGTTCCAGTATAGACATTATGAAACATCTCCTTTCACATCGTGATACAATATCTATATTTTTTATAAACGTCTGCATCCCTCTAACGTACCTGGTTCGCAATCAACAGCCTGATTTTGCATTTGACCGAAGCGACAAGCAACCCCTGTTAATTTAACAATAATGTGTTCTGCAATTTGACCTCCATACTTAATATTTGCCCCTCCAATTTTGATATCACTTACAGTGAACGGCTCTGGAACTGAATCAGGTACCTCATAAACAGCACGTAAAATCATTCCATCTTGGCCCCTTAGTACTTTCCAATAGTCCATTGCATTAGAACCATCCGGAGTTACAAATCCATCTGTATTAATGCTGTCTATGTAAAGTCCTACGGGATCTTTGAGTGTAATTGATGCCCCTTTTCGAGCTAACCCATTCACTTGACCACCAATTGTAGGATCACTGGCTCTTTGAGGTGCGCCATATTTTGCACAACAAATCAATTCATTGGCATCAGTAATAAGTGTTCCATCTGTTTTTTTACGTAAAACCGTTGCTTCTGCAGCAATATCAATTTCCGCATTTAAAGTATTATTTGGCTGTATTAAATGTAAGCAGCCGTCTGTTGTGTTCCACTTATTATAAGGAAAATAAATACCATTTAAAAACAGATCCTCCATCTGCACATCCGGACTTATATATTGACGATAAAGAGCTAATAACTTATTTCTATCACCTTCAGCACTAGCCATTCTCGGTCCATCATATATAGTTGGATATCCACCTGCTAAGGATTCCCAATATTCCGGTCCTTCACATGTAAACGTAACTTTTTTAACATTACCATTCTGGTCATAATAAGTATGCCATTCTAAATATTCATCTTGTTGACGCACTTTAACAGAATCAACACCCCAAAGTGATTGAGCTAACCCTCTCAACGGATCATCTTTTAATTCTTCAGCAACTTTATATGCCTTTTCTTTTGGATGATTTGTTTCCGAAATTATTCTTGGAAATCCAAACCAACTAATTTCACGAGTTTTTTCATCTGGAGTGGTTTCCATTAATAGAGGATTATAAAATTGGCTTTTACCTGGTCCAAGTTTATCTTCAATCGTTTTTATTCCTCGATTAAAAAAATATGAAATAATTTCGTTCCAAGCCTCTCTTTGATTTGGAATTGAATCGAAATCATTCAAATTTGCTGGTGGTGAAAAAGAATTTAATTTCATAATTATTATCCTTTCTGTTAACAAGATTTCAACATTCGTTTAAAGAAAAAGCTTTTATACTTTTAAAAATTTCGACTTTAGTGTTTAACAAAATCAGTTGATTATACAAAATTTTACTTTCGACAGAGGTATGATTATAATTCAAAAAATTGCAAAATCACTTTTAGATAAAGTACTAGACGACTGGCTCTAACAATTCATGTATGAGTTTCACTTCATTTTGAGCAGAATTGTGAATGAAAAATATCAGAAGGTAACGAGATCGGTGGTTAGCAGGCGTTTAACTTGATTAGGAAGGCATTCTAACTATCTATCTTATAAATCATTTTCCCATAATAGAAGTTTTAGATATTTTCTATTATGTAAGTATTTACCTATAATAAGGGCTTTTTTAGCTAAATTAACCTATAGGGTAAACAGGTATTTTGTCATGTTTTGTTGTATTAATAGATAGGGAGGTGAAAATATTATGAATAATAGAAGAGTTTATCCAGTAATAGAGCAGTATTTAATTGAGATAGACGAAGTGAAGCCTAATGGGAATATGGGTACCATGACGTACACATGGAATTGGGATGTTTCTATCGCATCTAATACTGATTACGAATATAAAGGAATGGCAATAGCAAGAGAAAAGAATGTTATAGTTCCTTGGACTACTCTGACTGAACACGAATATTTGAATGAATTAATAAACCTTTGTGAAATACGTATGCAAAAACATCCTAGCTTTTAAAAAGGATTATACAGATGGATATAAGATACTTAATATTGAAAGAAGTTAGTGAAGGAAACACACCACTTATGGAAAAAGATTTACAAGTAGAAGAAGATGAATTTGACAAGGCAGTGTTTTTTCTTAGTAGCGAAATATATATTACTGGAGTACAGTATGCAGATGATAAACCAGTTTTAGAAAAGATGGGATCGATTTTAGCAGGAAAAGGTGAACAATATTTATTAACTAAGAGTAAAGTAACTAAAGATCTAAGAGAGATTAAAAGAAGTTAAAAAGAGATTTTAAAGAGAAGACAAGTAGCTAATGTGGAGGTACTATTCAGATTAGTTACTTGTGTTAATTATATTCTGTCAAATGTATATATAGGAGTAGTATAAAAATGTTTTTTTAAAACGTCATGTTTATCCAGTTATCGTGGTTATTTTGGTATTAATTTATCATTATATACATATGACAAGTTCAAAGATTTAGAGATAAATTCTGATGAAATAGTATATGGGAAATTTATTTACGATAAAAAATGAACGGAATACATTTAATATTTGGATTACCAAATTTCAGATCAAAAAGAAAAGATTAACCACATTATTTCTAAATTAGAAAATTAAAAGGGGAAAATTAGATATGTATCATGGACATAATCAACTGAGAAATAAATTTTTAAATGATGTAAGAAAAGCTCTTGATTTAGATATACCCGTGAAGTACCTAGATCAGGGTAATTTAATTGCTGCATTTAAAAACTTAATCCAAAAATATCGTGTTATGAGAGAAGTTTGCCACCCAATTAATTACATAAAAGAAGTGTTTGAAATACAATTTAAAAAAATAGAGAATGAACTATTTTGGGAATTACTTGATAAAAAAGCCTTCGGTGATGAAATATTATAAAATAATAAGTTAAGCTTAAAGTAATTTTTGATTTAAATTTAATCATATAGATAGTAGTTAGCTTATTTTTTAAATAATTTAATTTAGCTATTATCTATATGATAGTTAAAGGGTGTATTTGTTGCTACTAAATAAAAAAGGTAAAACTTGAATTTATAAAAAGTATAATTGATACTTTTTTATATTAATGAAGACTGTCCAAAAAAGTATACTTTTACGGCCGATGAGTTTATATGAGAAATCTATCATTCTTGTCGTTCGTTAAAGTTTTAAAATAAATTACGAACGTCCTCTAAAACACATATGTTTTTGCGAACGTCATTGGTATAACTTTGCTCATATTTTTACAAAAAAAGGGGAGATGAAAAAACTCCCCTCACCACTTTCTTTAATTATCATCCGGAAAATTATTAAAGTAAACCTCAGCATCATCAATAATATTATAAATTGTAACACGCTTTGTTTGAGTAAAAGATGAGCCCCCTTTATTTGGAGTGTAGCTTT